>SAMEA3663095__coassemble_792_pt1 | contig 61714 bp, 47 predicted proteins | sample SAMEA3663095__metabat2_high_PE_003 | metagenome-assembled genome bin SAMEA3663095 (sample SAMEA3663095) | pig gut metagenome | biome: pig gut; feature: pig-associated habitat; material: faeces | place: France | collected 2012
AGAGCAACTGACTCTTAATCAGTGGGTCTAGGGTTCGAGTCCCTAAGGGCGCACCTCACAGAAGCCAAGCAGTTGAAAAATTGCTTGGCTTTCTTCATTTATATCAGACACCCTTCCCTACCCCTTCACGCATAAACCAACAACGGCCGGCCGTCCACAAACGCATGGAAACCACCGGCGGGGATATAAGGTGGCGAGCATTTAAAATAAAAGAGGGATACTGCATGGAGCGTCCCTCTTATATATTGGATGATTATTGAAACAGCCAATCAATGGCTTGATCCTCGCCTGCCAGGCCGGCATCATGCGGAATGATAGTGCTCTGCGTGAAACCTAGGATGAGTGAGATGCCTTTGGGCAGGTAAAGCTCATGCTGTCCTGCCTGGAAAACATACTTATGAACATTCACCTGAGGCATACCGGCTATGCGCAGGGCCGATGTTATCTGCGGTTCTGCCTGGCCATAGTCGTTGGCTGTAGCATCGGTCTCCAGCTTTGGAGCCTTGGCATACTTCTTCTGGTCGTCGCGGAAGTAGCCAACAAGCAGCTGAACAGGTTTCTTGCAGCTGAAGGCGATGCGTGTCTGCCCATTGCGTTGCTGCTTGCTGCTCATCACCAGGGCCTTTAATCCGTTGAGCTCAGGCGACAAATCAGTTACGGTGCTGTCTAAGTCGGCGAAGAGCTTGGCACCTTTGCCTAAGGTAACCACAGAGTAATTGTCTGCCAGAGTGACATCAGCGGGCACAAGGGTCGGCCACTTTTTAGGCTTGCTGTCAAGTCCCCGGGCCTTATTCTTCAGTAAGTTAATATTCTTCTTCAGATTGATTACCTCTTGCTCATAACACGGCAACAGCTCAGCCCACGTCTTCATCTTGCCTCCGTCGCCCCCTATGGGTATACGGCGTTGGGCCGTCTGCATACTGTTGGCGTAGAGATAAGTGTCTTGGGTGAGGTTCACAAGCTTGCGATAATGCTTCAGGCCCTCTTCCAGCAATGGGATGGCAGCCTCCAGCTCATGTATGTCCTTGCCCCATTTATAGTTGAGAACGTGCTGAGCGGCTTTCACCTTCCAGCCGAAGGCATAGGCAAACTCACGATAGCAGTGCATGTCATTCTGTATGCGTTTGAACTCTTCGGCGTTGCGTGTTACCCTGCTGGCTATCTCATCCACGGCAGCCACAGCCTTATCGCCATGGGCCTCGGTCTGTGCCACGATGTCGAGAGGCAGCTCACCGTGATGGGGTTGATGCTTCCACTCCTTCTCCACATACTCTATAAGCTTCTCTCCTTCCGGTCCACAACTCTCGTAAAAGCCGGGATAAACGGTGTACTTATAAGGGTTAACCAGCTGACTGGCCAACATACCAAGCAAGAGCGTCTGCCTGTTACCTTCGGTTATGCCAAACCTGCGAATGAGTTTGGGGGCTATTTCGCCGCTTTCGTCGTAAGCAGTAAGCAAGTTTCGCGCTGCTATAGAGTCGAAACCAAACTTCTGTGATAGCCGTCCGTCCCAGTATCTAACCTCCGGCACACTGTCGCGATGACAATTCCAGGCATATCTTCCCCATGTGGCATACCACATCCAGTCGCGGTCTAGCTGCAATTCTCTATGGCCGTCGGCATACTTGTCTGCTGTGTAAGGCCAGTCCCAATAAGACGCCTGAGGATAGAGATGCAGCGCGTTGGCATGGTGGATGTTATGCATGGCCTTTACAGTCTTCTCTACAAAAGCGGGAGACGACCATCTGAAAGGTTCCAGATTGGCCAGTATGTGCACGTTCTCTATATGTGTTGTGCCCAAAGCAGCAAGGTTTCGGTGTTCTTGAGCCCATGGTCCACGTGGCTGATAAGTGGTGAGCGACTCGCCCGTGTACTTCTGCATGGTGTACAGATTATGATAGAGGGGCAACGAGGCATGCATCACCGCGCTGCAATCTGTGTCATGTGCGCGTAACAGAATAGGAGGTTCGTCAGTGCGGCCCAAAGCCTTCAGACCGTCTTTTACACCCGGAATAATCGTTTTGGTCATCCATTCCACGTCATCATCATAGGTAGCCATGGCCTCACCCAGGCACACTAACAGGCCCACATTAGGATAGTTTTCGATGAAAGCGGCAATGCTCTTGCGTGTGTAGTCGCTCAACAGAGGAGAGATGGGGCGGTTGCGGTCTTGTGTCTTGATGCCGTAATGCTCGGCAAAAGGTTTGCTGACGATGATGTTATAAAACATCTGTATGACGTAGATGCCACGCTTGTCGGCCTCGTGAGTGAGAAAGGAGAACATCTCCTGATTTTTCTTGAATGTAGAATCGTCTACTTCTACGGCAAAAGGATAATCTTTTAGCTTCACGAGTGATGCAAAGGGATGGCCGTTCCACAGATAGAGCGAGTTCATTTTATTGTCTACCAGCATGTCAAGATACTTTATCCAAAGCTGCTTGTCATAAAACCATGGAAAGTTTTCGGGCGTATAAGGATATTCGTATACACCCCGGCCCGGCAAATATTGCGTCTTCTGCAGTCCTACACAAGCACCCCTAAGCACCATTTCAGGGTTTTGGGTCATGTTGGGTATGTTCAGGTCATGATGCTCAATGGCGTATTGTGCCAATTCGTTACATCCATAGATGACGCCAGAACCATCAAAACCCTCGACCGTCAGTCGGCGGTTTCTTCTGCTGATGCGAAATCCCTCCTTGCGCAGACCGGTGGTATCGGATGCCAATTTCAGGTCTATGCGATACTTCTTGTTGGAAGCAAGCTGGCCATTCAACTTCTTTTTGAGATAAGAGGCAGCATAGTCTATTCGGTTATTGGCGTTCTTGGGCCATCTGATGTCTAGATTCTGGGCGTTCAACAAAGCGCTGTGCCCCAGAAAGAGAGCAAGAAACAAGAATGAAAAGTATAACAACCTGTGCAACCGACAAGTGTTATGAAAGAATGTTGGTTTCATTTCTGAATGCTGATTTGTTGTAGATGATTTTAAAGATGGATATAATATGATTACTAAGAGAGTCGTTCTGCCGCGCTTACAGCCTTGCTCAAGGCATGAACCGAAGCGCGGCAGAAATTATATAAGAGGGTTTATTCGGCTGGTAGGTAGATGCACTTATAGCTTATGCGCTGCCTGCGCCAGGTGTAAACGATGTGTATTTTTCCGTCTGTGCCCTGAATGACAGCCGGGTAAGAGTATTGATTAATGGGGCTGTCTTCTAATGTCAGCACATGCTTCCAGTGTTGTCCGTCCTTTGATATGGCCACATCGAGCGGAGTGCGGGGCCCCTTCTTGGTGCCGGGAAGGGTAGAGAAGTTGTTATAAACCAATACATGTGTGCCGTCAGACAGCGTTACGGCATCCGTGCCCGATTGTGTACTGGGCAAGCTGGAGAGCGTAACCTTGCTCCATGTGTCGCCTCCGTCGCTGCTGAACGACTGAGCCAGTCGGGCGTTATGCGTGCGCATGAGAACCTGCAGCCTGCCGTCAGCCAACTTCAATATAGAAGGCTGGATGCTGTAAATAGGCTTCGGCCCCTTTCCCGGCTTATAGATGGGATGAGCCATATCGGTAGTGGCGGGCTCAACATCATCTGTTATGGCGCAAGAGTCAGCATCTACGGGTCCGACATACTTCCACTTGCCGGTGGTCAAATCCAATATCTCGACATGAAATCTCCAGCCGTCGCTCTCTGTACTCGACGGGCAAACCAGCCGGTTGTTGATGATTTCGGGCTTGTTCTTGATGGGTCCGAGAAAGCCTTTGGGCAATGCCTCGCGGTCAGACCATGTCTTTCCGCCGTCCTTCGACTTCACCAGCCATCCCGTCCAGCCACTTATGTTGGCTCCAACCTTAAAGAAAAGCCATATTTCGCCATTGGGCATGGTGTAAAGAACGGGATTCCAACAAGCCAGGCGGCGCAAATTCGGCGATAGTTTCGTCGTGTCATTCTGTGCCTTATTGTAATAGTCATAGTGCCATTGGCTTATCTGCGACTGGTATTTCTTCAGATCCTGTGCCTTGCGAACCTTCACCGGACCGTATGCAGCAGCCGTAGTCTGCTTTGTTACACCTGCTTTTAAAGCATTTTCAGAGCCCACCTCAAACACGCCGTCGGCTGCCAGGATAGGAGCTTCCCATGCTTTCGCGCCCTTAGGCTTACGGCTCACCCAAATACAGACATCAGGATTTCGCTCGAAAGTACCGCCAAAATAAGCAGCCACCAAGTCACCGTTCTTCAATTGGGTGACCGTTGAGGCATGAGCAGAGGGGAAAGGTGCACGCTCATAAAGGAATTCATCTGTCTTGATAAGCGGACTCGAAGTGGGAATATCACTGTCGAAGTGCCACTGCCCAGAGCCGATGTGCTTCACCTCGCCATTAGGAAGAAAGACGTCAGCCATTGTATTGGCGGGTATCTCTACGTCCCACGACAACTGCTGCAAGGTCTTCTGCCATTTGCTGCGTACCATTCCATAGGGCGTTTCATACGAAGCATCTACATGAAAGAGGTCTTCTATCTCAAAGCTAGGCTTAAGAACCAGATGCTTATAAGCCGTTCCCTGCTGCTTGATACCTCCCAGATATTGCCAGCACCAAGTAAGCAAGTCACCCAGAAGCATGACATGGTTGCCCGAATTCATGGCAGGATTAGCTTTATCACCGTTCCACAGTTCCCAAATAGTGGTTGCACCGTTGGCTGCCATATATCCCCACGAAGGATAAGTAGAGCTGGTAGCCAGCAAATAAGCCACATCGGCAAAGCCGTTGTCGCTGAGTCCGCGCATGAGCCACGATGTGCCGATGATGCCGCATGTGATGTGGCCGTTGCCACGCACAATGATGTTCTGAACCACATTCTTCACTACTTCGGCTTTCAAGCTTTCGGGCACGATGCCAAAAGCAAGGGCAACGAGGTTGGCCGTGGCGGTGTTGTTGCCATAGAACACACTGTCAGGATAGAGCACATGTCCGGGTCGAAGAGACGTTCCGCGCTTACATGTAAGGAAGTTACGGTTGAAAGCCTCTATCATCTTTGCCCGGGTGTCATGCCACATAGCTGAGTCAGCCGTGAGATGTTGCATAGAGGCAAACTGCTCCATGAGCTGCATGATGCGTATGCCGTATGCCGTGGAGAGCAATTTACCGTCAGTCTGCCTTGTCGGGTCATTCGAATGAATGAGCTCGAGCTTCTCTGGCGGCATGCACCAGTCACCATATTTATCCTTCGTAATGATATAATCGTGCATATACTCAGACGTCATGTGGTTGAGCCATTTCTTGATGGCGGCATAAGAGTTGACGATGGCCTCAGCATTGCCATACTGTCTGTAAAGCATGTCGCAGGCAAAGGGGAAGACGGAAGGCCATGTCATGTTGTCTTCAAAGTAATTCCAGAATGCCGGCGTGACGTTGCTCATGGCTCCGTCATAACGTTGTCCTTCGGTCAGGTCGCGCATCCACTTGGTATACAGCCTCTCGTTGTTGAAGACGAACGATTCGCCCAGGCAACCTGCTGAGCGGTCACCGAGCCACGGCTGACGCTCGTTGCGCTGCGGACAGTCTACCGGCATACCCTTATAATTGCTCTTTATGCCCCATATTGCATTGTGTATCACTTTGTTAAGCGTGCTGTCAGAAGTAGTGAGTGAGCCCGTTTGTGCCATCTCGTCGCCTACCGTATAGGCCATGAAGTCACTGGCCTGCGCATTGCGGTAGCCATAAACGGCCACATATCTGAAGCCATGATAAGCAAAGGTAGACCTCCACGGACGTCCGTTTTCCGTGCCATTGCACACATATATATCTTCTGAGAGCGCATTGCGCAGATTGTCAAGATACAAGCTGCCGTCAGCATTCAGCCTTTCAGCATATTTCAGGCGGAGCGTGTCGCCGGCAGTGCCTCTCACGTTCATGCTCACCCAGCCTGCCATGTTCTGTCCGAAGTCCAGAATATAGCAATCTTCTCTCTTCGTGATGCTCACAGGATGGCCGTAAGGCTGCTCTGTCATGGTGGGCATCACCTTTCCATGCAGTGCGCCATCGGGCAATGCGCACCGCTGTGCGGGTTGCCAGCTACCGTCGTTGAAGCCCACTTGCGCCCAGCCTTTCATCTCCTTCCGCGCGTCATAAGTCTCTCCGTCATACTCATTATTGGCACGTATGGGCCCCGCTGTGGTGAGCTTCCAAGTCTGGTCGGTAGCCCACGTCTCCGTGCTGCCGTCGTCATAAGTTACGCAGATGTTTATTCTGCACTTTGGAAAGCCGAAGAAAGTAACCTTATAAGGTTTCTCCAACCGCATCGGGAAGAAGCGGCCGTTGCCCAACACTATGCCCACGGCATTGTCGGCTTGCAGCAATGATGTGACATCATACGTATTATAATAAATGCTCTTACGATAGTCTGATGGAGAAGGCGTAAGCGCTTCACCTTTTCCGACACGCGTTCCATTTATATAAAAGGTGTATAATCCCAGTCCGGCCACATAAGCCAAGGCCCGGCTAATCTTGCCTTTTGCCTTAAACTCCTTGCGCAACATTCTGGCAGCCAGCCTGGTGTGCATGCCCATCTGCTCGCCCTGCTGCAATCCTTCGAGGCCTATCCACCGGCCTGACCAATCGTTTTCAGACAGCAATCCGATGGAGAAGTGCTGTGGCTCGCTCCATGCCGAGTTGCCCTGGTTGGTGGTTACCCTGACCTTCCAGTACAGATAGTTGCCACTTTTCAGCATTCTGCCTTCGTAGGGCACCCACAACTGGCGGTCTGAAGTGACAAGCTTTGAATCCCACACATCACCCTTGTCATGATTGAGATTGTCTAACGACGAGGCAACCAAAATCTGATACCCCGTCTGCATGGTATTCTTCTTGTCGGATGCAGTCATCCATGAGAAGCGCGGCAGGGCAGTATCTAAGCCCAAAGGATTGTCCATGCCCTCTACAGTAAGGTTCTTCACTGTTACGGCGGCGTCCAGCTGTAGTGCTGTGATAAGCAAGACAAAAGTTGTCAAGCACTTTAGAAATCTATTCATTTAGGTTGCGTGTTTTGTCGGCAAGTGACATGTTAGAAATTTGCTTCTGGTCTTTCGCTATATAATTCTTTGAAGAATCTATCACTATAAGCACTCCGTCATAAACATGACCAGGCGTAGGATTCTGCTGGCTGAAGGTCTTCACCTTGTTGTCGCACTGGCAAATATACGTCAGTTCGCCCGTAGCGGCATTCATCCACCACACATTCTTCTTATCGCCCGAAATCTTTGTCAGATCCAGTTTCATGGGCACGCAGTTGTAATTATACACCAGAATATAGTCGTTGCCACGCGTAGCGAGCAGGCGGTTATACTTTGTGCCGTTCTTACCCACGATGAGTGTCTGGTCAGGAACGCGGTCAAAATAAGGCAACGAGAGCATCAGGTCTTTGAGATATTGCATCTCGCTGAAGCCAGGGTCTTCAAGAGCCTCATACCAATACTTCTCTTTGCCCGACACGCCATATCCCGTACTGGTGCCTGGTTTTATCATTTGCATGATGGAGTTATTGCCGTAAGTGTGTCCGCACGAGCCTGCAAACACGCTCCAGTAAGCATACCGGCGCACATCATAGTCTTGCCACCTTTCCTCATTGGGGTCGTGCAGACCCTTAGGAATACCCTCGTAGCTGGGCTCACCGTCGAGCACGGGCTTCATCGGCTTATAGGCCCATGTAGAATCTACATACATCCAGTTGTCTTCTTCGGTGTTGTCTGGTATAGGATAGTCGGCATTGCCCATGCGCTGCCCATATTTCCGGTGCCCACTCTGAAACATGTGGAAATCTATCCACGGAGCCTTGCTCCACCATTTGGCCGAGGTGTATCGTCCGCGCGGATGATAGGTCATCACATGATTGGGGTCGTATTGCTTGATAGTGGTAGCCAAAGCATTCCATACTTCGGGCTTCACGTCGCCTTGAATATCCCCTCCGATAATCCAGATGATGTTAGGACTGTTCTTATATCTGCCTGCAAGGAAGCGTCCGTAAGCCTTGGCCTGCTCCACGTTCATCAGCCCACGCTTCACCAGTCCGCCCCAAATGGGAACCATACCTATGTAGATGCCGTTTTCCTCGGCCTTCTTCACGATATAATCCATGTGGTCCCAATAGCTGTAAACGCCTTTAGGGTCGGCGGCTTGCATATTAAACCCATCAGGATTACTGCTTTGCCCATAGATGTTATAGCACGGCACACCGTCTATTACCTGCACCTGCACCACGTTGAAGCCGGCTTTTCTGCAATGTTCAAGGTAATAGGCAGCCTCATCTCTGTTCAGCTTTTCGGGCAGCAGCCACCCCGTGTCGCCCAGCCAGAAGAAGGGTTTGCCATTGGCTGTTTGCAAATATCTATGGTTGGCAGACACCATGAGCCGTCCGCCGCTCCATGGCTTCACGTTCTGTGCCTGTGCTCCTCCCAATGAGAGAACAAGGGCTATTGCAAAAAATATTTTTCTCATCAGTCTATCGCTTTATATGATATGATTTGTCCTTTCTTGGTACGAATGTCGTATTCGTAGTATTTCTTCGATTCAGCGTTCTCACTTTTCACCGTGCTGTGATTTTCAGGTGTGGCCGTAGCAAACACCGTGAACAGCTCATTGGGATTATTGCCCTTAGCCTTCTTAAAGCCTTTCAGCGGTGTGAGCGTGCGCAAGCGCAGGTTGCCACCCAAAGTAGAGCGCACCACGAGGCGCTTCAGCTTACCTTTTTCCCAGGCCATGTCTTCAATGACAAATCCTCCGCGGGCGCAGAGGCCTTTCACCTCGCCCTCACTCCACACATCGGGCAGGGCTGGCAACAGCACAACGGCCCCATCCTGACTCTGCATGAGCATCTCGGCAATACCTGCTGTACAACCGAAGTTGCCGTCAATCTGGAAAGGTGCATGGGCATCAAAGAGGTTAAGATAGGTGCCACCTTTTTTCTTATTGCTGCCGTAGGCCACAAAATGGTCGTCGGTAAGCGTCAGCTGATTTTGTATCAGCTTGTAAGCATGGTTGCCGTCGAGCAGCCGTGCCCACAAGCACACCTTCCAGCCCATAGACCATCCCGTGCTGGGATCGCCACGATGGATGAGCGAGGTCTGGGCTGCTTCAGAGAGCAACGGTGTGCGCAGAGGCGATATCTGGGCAGAGGGGAACAGGCCGTAGAGCATACTTACGTGGCGGTGCGTGTCGTTGGGATCGTCCCAGTCGTCCATCCACTCTTGCAACTGTCCCCATTTGCCAATCTGCATAGGAGCCAGCAGCTTGAGCCGCTCGGCATAATGGCTTTGCGCGTCTTTGTCTGTCTTGAGTATTTTTGCCGCCAAAACCACCTCATTAAAAAGGTCTGAGAGCAACTGGTTGTCCATGGTTGTTCCGGCAGACAAGGCACTGCGCTTTCCGTTTTCGGCCGGATGACTGTTTTCAGGCGATACGGCAGGCGCTATCACAAGCCAGTGATGACGGGGCTCTTGCACCAGCATCTGGTCGAGAAAGGTGGCTGCGCCCTTCATGATGGGATAAGCCTTGCGCAGAAAAGCGGTGTCGCCCGTATACAGATAGTGCTGCCACAAGTGTTGCGAGAGCCATGCACCGCCCGTCATCCACATGCCTGACGAGGCATGATCTATAGCTCCGGTCACGCGCCAGATATCCGTGTTGTGATGAAGCACCCATCCGTCTTTGCCATACATCTGTGCCGCTGTTTCGTGTCCCGTCTCACTCACGTCCTTGATAAGGCTGAACAAAGGCTCGTTAAGTGCCGACAGGTTAGTGGACTCGCTGGGCCAGTAGTTCATCTCTAAGTTGATGTTCGTGGTGTATTTTGAGTCCCAACTCGGGAAAAGCTTGTCATTCCATATACCTTGCAGGTTAGCGGGCTGCGTGCCGGGCTGCGATGAGCAGATGAGCAGGTATCGGCCAAAGGTGAAGTAGGTTGCCGCAAACCAGTTGTCAGCACGTTCGGCAAAGTGTATAAGTCGTTGGTCGGTGGGCTGGCTGGCATACTTGTCCGGGCCCAGCCACAAGGAGCAGCGGCTCATTTGTTTGTTGTAAAGATCGTAATGAGCCTTCAGCTCGCTGTCCCAACTCTTTTTCATAGCATGAGCCAAGGCGGTTCTTGTGCGTTCCACCTCGTTGGCATCCAGCGATTTATAATTGGAGAAGTTTGTTGCTATGGCAATATATAAGGTTGCCTCATCGGCATTCGCCACGCTCAGTGTGCCGTCGGTTATCGCTGCCGAGCCTCCTTTCACACTCACGGCCATTCGCCCCTGAAAGCGCACCCTGCCTTTTTGCCCTTCGTGGCTCATCGTAACAGCTGTCAGTGTAACACTGTTGATGGCCGTTCCGTCATCTGCCTTAAAGGCATCGGCGGCTATGATGGGGTCGTTGTGAGGCGAGTTGAAGTTGGCATTAAAGGTGATGGCGCCCCGCTTATTGGCTGTGAAGTGTATGGCCACGACATTATCGGCAAAAGAGGTGATGGCCTCCTGCCGATAACTCACGCCGTTGGCAACATATCGCGTGAGCGTCCGGGCAGAGTCGAGCGACAGTTCTCTGTAATAGTCGCTATACTCTGTGATGCCCGGATGGGAGATGAACACGTCTCCAAAAGTCTGATAGGGCATACCCTGATTGGTTTGCGACATGACATGACTGTTCAAAATGCCTTCTGCCTTGATATATTGGCCTTGCCAGATGAGCTGTTGAGCCTGGGCTATCCAGGGCGAAGCCCCCTTGGTGAAGTTGTTGTTGGGGCTGCCGGCCCATATCGTTTCTTCATTCAGGGCGATACGCTCGGTAGCCGGACGGCCAAAGACCATGGCCCCCAGCCGTCCGTTGCCTAAGGGCAGAGCATCCGTCCACACCTCGGCCGGCTTGGTATACCACAGCTTATATCCCTGGGCACTAGCTGCCAGAGAGGTCAGAAGCATGGCTGTTAAGCCTAATAGTTTTAGTTTCATAGTTATTCTTAAAGCATTTATTTTACACAAGTTAGCTTACTTGCTTATGACGGCTATTCGGCCTTTTTGTCATCATCCGTTTCTCTGAGCAAGCCCAAGTCGCGCATCAATCGCTCTGCGTCTACATATTCGGCTATGCCCTGCGCCACCATCTTGGCTGCCTTCATGGCCATTACCACAGTTTGCGGCCGGTGCACCACATCGCCTCCGGCAAACACACCCGGCCGGGTGGTCATTCCGTAGGGTCTGTCCTTCACTATCACGTAGCCCTTCTTATCTATGTCAATGCCCTCTGTGGTAGATACGATGCGGCTGGCCGGTCGGCTGCCAATAGCCAGGAACACGCGGTCGAAGGGCTCTATCGTCTCACCGTCGGGCGTTTCCAGCCTGATGGCCTTCAGCCTATTGTCGCCATTGCCTAAGAATTCTTTGGCCTGTGTATGCCACCTGAACTTGATGCCCTCCTTCACAGCCTCACTGAACTCACTCTCTATGGCAGGCATCTCAGCTTGTGTGCGCCGGTAGAGCACGCTCACATCGGCCCCCAGCCTGATGGCTGTGCGGGCTGCATCCATGGCCACATTGCCTCCGCCTATCACAGCAACCTTCTCTCCGGGCTTCAGCGGAACCATCTCACGCGGCATGGCACCCTCGTTAAAGGCATTCACGTTGTGAAGGAAGTAGGTGCTTTGGCTGATGCCCTCCAGGCCTACGCCGGGCACCCCCTTGAGTTCTTGCGGAAGGGCGGTGCCGGTTCCTATGAAGATGGCGTCATAGCCCTCGGCAAATATACTGTCTACCGTCACGCCGTTGCGCCCTACCAGACAGTTGAGCACGAAGTTTACACCAAGCGCCTCTATCTTGGCTATTTCTTTTCTTACCACAGATTTTTGCAGCCTGTACTCCGGAATGCCGTACATCAGCACGCCACCAGGCTCTTCCTGACCCTCGAAGATGGTGACATTGAAACCCTGACGGGCCAGGTCGCCAGCCACAGTAAGCCCGGCAGGACCCGATCCTATCACGGCCACCTTGCCGCGCGTCTTCTGCGGCAGGTCTTCCCTGATAATGCCCATATCCGTATCAAAGTCGGCTATAAAAGCTTCCAGCTTGCCTATCTGTATAGGTTTACCCTTCTTGCTCAGCACGCAATGGCCCTGGCATTGCTTCTCATGCGGACACACCCTGCCGCAAATGGCCGGAAGGTTGCTCGTCTCGTTGATGATGCTCATGGCTGAGCCCATATTGCCTTTAGACAGTTGGTGGATGAAGTCGGGTATGTGGTTGCCTATCGGACAGCCCTTCACGCATTGGGGCACCTTGCAGTGCAAACAACGTTTGGCCTCTGCTATGGCCTCGCGAGTTGCAAAACCTTTGCTCACCACCTTGAAGTTTTCTATAATTTTACTTTGATCTTGCTTTATTTCCATGTCTTGATTGTTACTAGTTTGTTGTCTCTTTATAGTGCAAAGTTACGAAAAAGTTTTTATCCACACCGTGCGTCATCACATTTTCTTTTTCAGACAGAAGAAGAGCGACACCTGAAACGACTGGTGAAAGACGAAAAAACGAGATAGTATCTTGCCACCGTCATAGCAATGAACAGTGGGCGCCACACTTGATTTTACCGCCAACTGATTACCCATCATGGCACAAAGATAAACCGGAAAACAGATAACAACCCACTAGCGGTCAAGAAAGTTTGTGGGTCAATGCTTGCTACTGTCAACTAATTATCGTAACTTTGCCAGCATGAAAAATAGATATAACAATCTGAGAAATGACGCTTACAACGTGTTTAAAGTTGAAGAACCGTCAACTCTGTTGCCTTGGCTGCTTGCCAACTTAAAGGAAAGCAGAAACAAGGTTAAGGCTACGCTGCAAAACAGAGGCATCAAAGTGAACGGAAAGTTCATCACCCAGTTTGACTATCAACTGAAGGTAGGCGACAAGGTGAGCGTGAGCAAATCCAAGAAGAACAACCAGTTCAAGAGCAAGTTTCTCAAGATTGTATATGAAGACCAGTACTTGGTGGTCATAGAAAAGAACATTGGCATTCTCTCTATGGCTGCCGGTCACTCTACGCTCAACGTTAAGACGGTGCTCGACGACTACTTCAAGAAGACGCGACAGCACTGTACGGCGCATGTGGTGCACCGTCTTGACCGCGACACATCCGGGCTCATGGTGTATGCCAAGGACATGCAGACAGAGCAAATACTTGAACACGACTGGCATAACATTGTGTACGACAGACGTTACGTTGCCGTTGTGTCGGGCGAGATGGAGGACGATGAGGGAACAATAGCCAACTGGCTGAAAGACAACAAGGCGTATGTTACCTACTCGTCTGACACTGACAATGGTGGTAAATATGCCATCACACACTTTCATGTGCTCAACCGCACCACTACCCACTCACTCGTTGAGTTCCGACTGGAGACCGGTCGCAAGAATCAAATTCGTGTTCATGCCGCTGACATGGGCCACCCTGTGTGCGGCGACGTGAAATATGGCAACGGCGACGATCCTATTCACCGTCTTTGCCTACATGCCTACGTGCTCTGCTTCTACCATCCCATACATCACAGACGCATGGAGTTTGAGACGCCCATACCGTCTTCGTTTCTTCAATTATTCTGATAAAGCATGAACGACTTCAGCTATTATGTGGCAGCACTCATCGTGCTCATCGTGGGCATTATGCTCATCAAGATGATTACGGGCTGCATACTGCGCGTCATCATCGGCATCATAGCCCTCGCGTTGTTGGCTTATCTGCTCAGCTCGGCCCACCTCTTCGAACTGCTCTGAGGGCTACCTACTGTAGCACGCCATTCATAGAAAACAGAACCGGAAACCACGTGAGGTAACACGCACATCAAGAACGCAACGCGAAATAGGCATTATCGCGTTGCCAAATGCCCTATTTTGCCCTGCGATAATGCCTATTTTGGAAAGCAAACAAGCTATAGCTATGTTATTGCCCAGACCTTCTCTGCCTCGAGGCAGAAGGTTACTTCACCTCGAAGCTGATGTGATACATGCCTGCATAGGCATTGGGCAGATGAGAGAACATGGCTATTATCTTGCTTGTTGTGTAGGTTTGCTTGTTGATGCGGTTCATCACGAAACTGTCTGACTGGGCATTCGCCTCACCGCCAAGCACACTGAACTGCGCTTTCAGGGCATCATCGGCCAATGCACGATATTCATTGGCATCACTGGTATAAACGTTAATGCATCGCAAGGTGTACAGGCCGTCGGCTCCTTTCATACACTGAAAGCTTATCTGCCTGGGATGATCACCGGTTATCACATCCTTTCCGCTCTGCGCGTCATAGGTCATGTCGCGTGTATAGCACAACTCTTGCAGGTTGCCAAAGATGTTCAGCTTACTGGCCCGCGCCACTCCGAAGCGGTGGGCAAAGGCGGCAAAGTAATCTTCGGGATGGGTATTGGTCTGCTCATTGAGCAATAGGGTGAGCAATTCCTGTAAATCGAAGTGCTTAGCAGCTGCCACAGGCTGCTGAATTTTGGCCTGCACGGCGCTGGGCTGAGGCGTTTCGGCGGCTTTGGGAGCGTGCTGAGAAACGGCCGGCGCAGGATGCCTTTGCCGCATATAAGCATTCAAGACCCTGTCTACCTGCTGCTTACGCAGGTTTTCTGATTTACGCTTATTACTTGCTAAGGGAGAGAGTGAGGCCACTACACGCCACTGTGCCAAGCTCAGTGAGTCTACAGCCTGCGCCCGTGAGGGTCTTCTGTTGGCCACGGCAGGTTGCTCTTTCTTGACCGGAGCCGGCTTGGCGGCCACGGCAGGCTGCGTTGTTGAGGCTGAGGCTGTTGGTTTGGTGACAGCAGACTTATGCGCGTCTGACGCTGCCGGCTGATGGCTTTGAGGCTTGGATGCTTGACCAGCGGCTGCCTGGCGCATGAGCGTGACTTCGTCTTTGCGATACTGGTCTACAAAGGGGTCTTCGTTGGTGACCCGGTTGATGTAGGGGTCTCTCCCACCCCGTTGCTCGCTCACCTTACTTCCATTCTTCCACACCTCCGTATGTTCCAACATTCCGTTTTTGTCATATACACATGTGGTGCCATCCAGTACGCCGTTGCGGTAACAGAGCTTCATGCCTACGCTGCCATCAGGGAAGAACGAGATGGCCCGGCCATTGGCCTTGCCATGTGTGTACATCATGATAGACTCTACACGTCCTGACGGGAAGAACGTGCGAACCATGCCGTTGAGCACTGTGGCTTTGTCGTCAAATCTGCTGAAGGTGATATAATGCTTCTCACTCTTGAGCTGTCCGTTCATGTAGAAGTCCATCAATATCTTCTTGTGCTGGGCATCTGTGGCCAAGACACGATAGTAAGCGGCTGAGCGCGCGGAGCTTACTCCCTTGCCGTTCTTATCGTAGAAGATAGCTCCATGGGGTATTCCGCGAAGCTTCTGGGTGCTCTGAGCGTACAGCAAAACAGGCATCAAGCCCGCCAATAATAGTATATAAAAGAAATGTTTCATTTCACTTGCATTATATTGTTGCGCAAAATTACAACTTTATTTACTTATATGCAAGTCCAGGCACATTACATTTTGATGGGCACAGCAAGTTCCAATCCTGTGAAATCGGCTTTCAACGCATGCGCGTTGACGTTGAAGCCCAGCGATATGCCGTTCATACGGGGCAACTCATAATGCACGCCGATGCGCTCGAAGTAGGGCTTTTCCAGTTGGTTGGCTGTGCATCCCATGTGCCGGTAGAGGTAATAGCCCACGCCCATACGGGCAGAGAAACGGCCAACATAAACCTGATGCTTCAGTGCCAGAGCCACGCTCCAGGGGCTGTGCGGCTCGTCTGCATGTCCGCTTTGGGCATCCAGATAGGCTACGCGCGAGACATAATCGCCATAAAACACGTTCACTCCGATGCCCGAAGCCCAACGGGGAGCATACCGCCTGAGCATGTCTATCTGTAATGTGTAGGCTCCATAGAGGGCAAGATGGCGGGAGTGATAATCCTTATCCGTTTCTTTCAACTTGTATTGGTTGTTCTGCCAGCCCTCCAAGAGGGTCTTGGCTCCTACACCAAGGGTTGTTTCCAACATCCAGTAGGGCGTGAAACGAACAGCTTTCCATTGGCTGTAGGGCACTGACCCTGGTCGGCCGGTACTGCCTTCGTGGTATACCAGAGAGAAAAAGGGACTGAACACATTCACCCCTTTATTAGGTCGTTTGAGCGCACCATTGCTGTGATGCGAGAAGTCTATGCCTGCCTTGACCGACCACTCCGGCGAAAGCATGAGGCGCACATAGGCTCCTGCCGTGAAGAAGATGTTAAGATGTGTGCCGATGAACTCGTTGTTGAAGTGTTGGTGGGGGTCGTAGGTGCTTGTAGCATAACCTATTCCCGTGCCCAGATAATAGCCTGCGCCCACCATCTTACCTCTATAAAGCGGACGATTGAACGTGGCTGAGAGGGTGTAGAAGTCGTTCAGGCGACAAAAAGTTCCTTCTTCTGCCACGCTCCTGTGCAGCCTCACGCTATGATTGCGGGTGTAGCGAAAGGCCAGGGAGAAATAAGGCAGGTTGTAGTCGACCATCTCTCTGAGGTAGAGACTGTCGGTCGCCGAGTGTCTGCGTAACGCCCTTGCCCAGGGAAAATAATGTGCCTCGGCTTGCACGGCATAGGTTTGATTGCTCAGAAGCATGGAGCGTGTTGCGTCATCCTGACTGACAATGCGACCGGGAAGGACTCGAAGCTCATAAGAAAAGGCAGTGGGAAGGGGCGCTGACGACACTTGCCGTGTTGTATCGGCACAGCCGGCTGAGGCTGAAAGGGATGGCAGACAAGCACAGGTTAGCAAAAAAAGCCGGGTCAAGACGTTCACCATGCGCATAAACTTACTCCTCACTAAGGTCGGCTACCATCTTTCTATACATCGTGAAGAGACGGTTGCGTGAGATGAAACCCAGCAACTTGTCGTTGTCATCAAGCACCGGCAGCACCAAAGCGCCGGTCTTATCAAAGATGTTCATCACGTCTTCCATAGACTGCTTCATGTTGAGCGTGGCTACAGGTGGCGTCATGAGGTCCTTGACATGAAACCTATGATACAGCTCCGTGCGGAAAACGATGTTCCTAATCTTGTTGATGTCAATCTCACCCATGAAAGTTCCGTTCTGATTGACAACGGGTAGGTAAGAGTCACGGCTATGACTGATGGCGTGAACCATCTGTCCCATCTCCATATCTGGCATAACGGCCGTGTAATCGTGCTCCATCACACTGTCTAGACTCATCAGGGTGAGCACCGACTTATCGGTGTGATGCGTGAGCAGCTTGCCCTCTCTGGCCAGTCGCTGGGCGTAGATGCTGTGACGCTCAAAGATGTTGGTGGTGAGGTAAGAGGCCACCGTAACAATCATCAGGGGCAGAAACAGCTGATAACCACCCGTAAGCTCGGCAATGAGAAAGATGCCCGTGAGGGGCGCATGCATCACGCCGGACATGACGGCTGCCATGCCCAAGAGGGTGAAATTGGTTTCAGGAATGTAAACGCCTATCTGCTCCATATTCCAAAAGCGGGAAAAGAAGAAGCCCATAAAACCGCCTATGAACAGCGAGGGGGCAAAGGTTCCGCCGCATCCGCCACCGCCATTGGTGGCCGAAGTGGCAAACACCTTGGTCAGGGTGACCAGTCCCACGTAGAGAAGCAACAAATTGGCGTGGCCGGCAAAGAGCGAACCGCGCAAGATAGAGTCCCAATCGGCCTCTGTCTTGCCCGTTATGAAGATGTCGAGAATGTCGTAACCCTCACCATAGAGCGAGGGAAAGAGAAAGATGAGCGTGCTCAGCACCAAACCGCCTACGGCAAGCTTGGCCCAGGGTCTGCTGGACAGACGGGCGTAACCATTCTCGCACCACGTCATGACCCGCATGAAATAGAGTGAAAGGAAGCCACACACAACACCCAGCAGAATGGTGGCGGGCACACGTTCCAACTGCCAACTGCCATCCATGTGGAAGTTGAACATGGCCGACGAGCCCGTGAAGAGATAAGAGAAGCACGTTGCCGTAACACTGGCTATAAGAATGGGCAGCAACGAACCCATGGTGAGGTCAAGCATCAATATCTCTAGTGTGAAGACCAAACCGGCTATCGGAGCCTTGAAGATGCCCGACACAGCAGCCGCAGCACCACAACCCACCAACAGCATCATGGTCTTGTTGTCCATGTGGAAGATGCGGCCCAGATTGGAACCTATGGCAGAACCGGTGAGCACAATGGGGGCCTCGGCTCCCACCGAACCGCCAAAGCCAATGGTGATAGACGAGGCCACGATGCTGGACCACGTGTTGTGGGCGCGTAGATAAGAGCGTTTGCTGGATATGGCATACAGCACACGGGTGATGCCATGGGATATGTTATCCTTGACGACATAGCGCACGAAGAGACTGGTGAGCCAAATGCCCACGACAGGAAAGACCAAATAGAGCCAGTTGAATGTCTCCATTCTGAAGCCGGAGCGCAAAAGGTGCTGTATCTCATGTATCATCAGATGCAGCACATAGGCAGCTACCGATGCCAGGAAGCCCACGAGGAACGACAACAAAAGGGTGAACTGACGGTCTGAGATGTGTTGTTCTCGCCAAGAGGCCAAACGTCCCAACAAGGATGAACGATATGCTATATCATGTAATTGACTGTCCATACTACCTGCCAATGCTCTTTCCCGTCTTATTTACGCAATATGGTTACTTCGCCATCGGCCGAAAGCTTGATGACAGCACTGGGCTTATGGGGCTTCTTCTCATTGCGCCTGCTCTGGCAAACATAGTCTACGGCCTCCAACAAACGGGGGTCGATGTCGCAGAAGTTCTGTGCCGGAGGATTGCCGGAGATATTGGCAGACGTGCTCACGATGGCTTTCTGAAAACGGTAGCACAGCTCATGGCTGAATGGCTCGTGGGTGATACGCAATCCTATAGAGCCATCGGCAGCTATCAGATTGGGGGCCAGATTAACGGCATTGTCAAGTATAACGGTCGTTGGCTTGTCTATGGCGTCTATCAACTGCCATGCCACGTCGGGCACGTTGCGCACATAACGCTGCAGGCGGTCGTCGCTGTCTACAAGACAAATCAGCGCTTTTGAGTCGTCGCGCTGCTTGATGGCGTACACCTTGGCCACCGCCTCGGCGTTTGTAGCGTCGCATCCTATTCCCCAAACCGTGTCTGTAGGGTATAGAATCACGCCGCCCTTCCTCATTACTTCAATAGCTTTCTCGATGTCTTCTTTTTGATTCATGCGTTTGTATTTTCTTCAATGACTAGTGCAAATATAGTTGATTTCCCTTTAAATGCAAAATTTTCTATTTAAAAATATTGTTTTTACATTGTCTTGTTGCATAGGAAAGACCGGCCAGGAATACTCTCTAAAGCTGATGTTTGTGCCTGTAAGCACTTCCCGAAGGGACTTTTACAGATGCTCTTATGTATATATTTTTGACATAAGATTCTATTCCCGGCCGCATCAGCAATGGGCTCTTGGTTACTCAAACACGTCATCCTGCGTAATGACGGTAAGGTCGGCCTTGCTTATATCTCCGGCTTTGGCAAGTCGCACAGCCTGATTTTCTATCACCTTCTCAAAGAGGTTGCGCACATAACGGGCATTGCCAAAGTCTTTCTGCTTATCGGCTATCTTCTGTCGTAATAGCAAATGAAGTTTTTCTTCGGCACTTTCGTTGAGCTTGTAATCATATTTCTTGGCTTGCAAGAGGAAAATCTGAAAGAGCTCTTCCTCACTATAGTCCTCAAAATGAATGTATCTGTTGAACCGCGACCGCAAACCTGGGTTTGAACTGATAAACTGTTCTATCTCTTGAGTATAGCCTGCAAGGATCACCACCAGCCGTTCTCTGTCGTCTTCCATACGTTTGAGCAAGGTGGCTATGGCCTCTCGGCCGTAATCCTGCTCACCTCCTTGGGCCAGTGTGTAGGCTTCGTCTATGAAAAGCACGCCCCCCAGAGCCTTGTCTATGATCTTATTGGTTTTGACGGCCGTCTGACCAACATATTCAGCAACCAGTCCTGAGCGGTCGGTTTCAACGAGTTGACCCTTCTTGAGTATGCCCAACTGCCTGTATATGCCTGCCAATATTCTGGCCACAGTGGTCTTGCCCGTGCCCGGATTACCGGCAAACACGCAGTGATAAGATATGCTGGCCACTCGCAATCCGGCCTTCTGGCGTTTCTGGTTCACCTCTATGAATCGGGTTAAAGTTTGCAATTCCGTCTTCACCTGCCCGAGCCCGATGAGACCGTCAAGCTGTTTCATGGGGCTAACATCGTCATCGCACACGGGCTGCCCTTGAGTATCTTGCCTTTGAGTGCCTGCCCTGCCTGGGTCGTCAGCTTGTGAAGGCTGTTGCGTAACCGATTTCGTCACTATCTTTTCCTTCAGTTCACCCAGCCAGGCGGCCTCCGTGCCATCCTTATCATGATCTGAGAGAGCTACGGCCTCGGCAAAATCATAGTACACCTTCCTTATCTCCGGGATAAATTCTTCCTTGTTAAAGGAGCGCAGCAAGAGCACCATGTTGAAGTCATCCACCCCTTCAGCCGTTATGGAAGCCCCGGAATTTAAATAAACGGGAAGCGTCTTTTCTGTTGCCTCTCTGATTTCAGCATCAAACAGAGTGCCTCCCTGCTGGTTTACAGACAGTATTTCCTCCTTGAACGACTGATAGTCGGCTCCCTTATCCGTAAGCAACGAAAGCGTAGCCAAGAGAGCCTGCCCCGCCGGATCGGTATAATCTATTTGAACACGAGAGTGCGTCCGGGCAATATCTTCCAGCTTATGGCCTAGGTGATTGAAGCAATCAAAGAGGTCGTTTGCAAGAAAAAATCTCAAAGTATGGAAGAAATCATCAGCCGAGTACTCCTTATAGACACCCGAGTTAACGGCTTGCTGAAAGAACGTCTTGCGCAAATCATCATCCAGGCTCATCTTTTTACAAAAATCAAGCCCCCTCTTCACTGCTGTCTCCAAACCTTGATATTGCAGCAGAGACAACTTCACCACAACTGTTTCACGTTTGGTTTCATCTTTACTCACAACAGCTGCATGGCTGTCATCATCTTGTTCATCACCCATCAGCATGAAAGCCGATTTCGAGACATCATGCTTCTCTGCCCCATCCGCTTTCGCCCCATCCTTATTCATGCCTGCTTTTGGCTTATCATCGCCCGAATGGATGATTGCACGGATGATTGCTGTTACAAAAAGAAGAAGGGCTAACGCAAGCACAATATACAATGTGTATTCAAGAGCCTCACCCATATTTTCACCAAATATCAAGGCATAAATAAACAATACGGCAATTATAATCAGGCAACCTCGCATTTTTTTGTTTTTAGTTAATGCTGCAAATATACAACTTTTTTTGATAACCGCCCTATTGTATTGTGGAAAATAACACGCATGGCAAATACTTGCATGTGAGGAAAAGCCAACAGGAGAAGGAGCAGATGCATACACCTAATTTATAAATGAAAACGAAAAGTGAATGAAAGCCTGTTTGTTTTCCTTTTCTTTCAGCCGAAAACAAAAAAAACTCTCCATCATGGAGAGTCCTTAATTAGTTGAAGTGACTCGAATGAGGTTCGAACCCATATTGATAATCAGATACTTGCAATTGCTTTTGTACGATAGGTAAAGAGTAAGCCTAATTATTTCATAAAGTCATAAGGCTCATTTGTTGTTTTATCTTCCTCCTTTTCGCGTTCTTTTTTATCTTTATACTCCTTGTATTCGTTCTTTACGCTAGACATTTTCGCCATACTATTGGCAATGGTACGTAAATGCATACGGGTCTCTTCTAGGTAGCCGTACAAATATACGAGCACGATGATAATTAAGGCAATATCGGCAATAATTACCAATAAACTAATTTGTTCAATATCCATTTCTTTTTATTTTTTAAGTTATAATCTTCTAATCAATCCAACAACCAGCCCAATACCGTTAATCTCATCATCCGGTAAATCGAACTTGGGATAACGCTCTGCATTGTCGCTTACTATAGTCACGCATCCCTCTGCCTTTGATGGCATGATGCGCTTAACTATGCATCCCTGCCGGGTGGCAATCATATAAGCCTAGCCCCACTGGAACCATAGCCCGCCGATGGGCACTTTTCTGATCGCTTACAAAAAAAACTCGCTGACTTTCAGCGAGTTTCACATTATTCTTTACCTCTTTCCGTGACTCGCATGGGGTTCGAACCCATGACCCCAACATTAAAAGTGTTGTGCTCTACCAACTGAGCTAGCGAGTCATAACTTTGCTATACAAACACCGAAAGGCTCTTTCTTTGTAAGCGGTTGCAAAATTAATACATTTTTTTGTAACTGCAAAATTATTCTTGCTTTTTATTTTTCTACAGGCTAAAAAACCATTCTGCCAGACGGAAAGAGGATGAGCAATCATGTATAAAACTAGCCCATGAGCACGCAAGCTGCCTGTCTTACCCACAAAGTGTGCCCGAATGTTGGGCTGAAGATGGGCAATAGGGGCTGCCACCTTATATTATTACAGCAGAAAATGGCTGTTAGTATAAAATAATAACATTAAATATTAAAAAACTTATGATTTGTTTTGCGATTAAAGCAAAATGTTATAACTTTGCACTCAAATTCAAAATAACATACAAAACATGATGAATACGTTGTCACTATCAGCCATTATTATTATTCGACTGCGTTACACAGCCGGAAGTGATGATATGTGCTGAATGCTGACAATATAGATACTGCAATGCCTTTCTCACTTCCAATGGAGTGCGGAAGGCTTTTTTATTATAAAAGGAACGTAAGATACAAAACATAGAATGCTTATGAGCGACAGGCTTTATATTTTTGACACGACGCTGCGCGACGGCGAGCAGGTGCCCGGATGCCAGCTTAACACTGTAGAGAAGATTCAGGTTGCCAAACAGTTGGAGCAACTTGGCGTAGATGTAATAGAGGCGGGATTTCCCATATCCAGTCCAGGCGACTTCCATTCTGTAGAAGAAATCAGCAAGGCCGTTACGTGGCCAACCATCTGCGCCCTCACGCGCGCTGTGGAAAAAGACATCGACGTGGCGGCCGAATCGCTGAAGTACGCTCGCCGCAAGCGCATACACACGGGCATAGGAACAAGCGATGAGCACATAAAATACAAGTTTCACAGCAACAGAAGCGAGATACTGGAGCGCGCCGTAGCTGCTGTGAAATATGCCAAGAAATATGTTGAGGATGTAGAATTCTATGCCGAAGATGCCGGACGCACCGACAACGAATATCTGGCACGCGTCATCGAGGCCGTGGTGAAGGCCGGAGCCACCGTGGTGAACATACCCGACACAACGGGCTATTGCCTTCCTGAGGAATATGGAGCAAAGATACGCTACCTCATGGAGCATGTTGAAGGCATTGAGAACGTGCAGATATCCACTCATTGCCACAACGACCTGGGCATGGCAACGGCCAATACGCTGGAGGGAGTGCTGAACGGAGCGCGCCAGGTGGAGGTAACCATCAACGGCATAGGCGAGAGGGCAGGCAACACATCGCTCGAGGAGATTGCCATGATACTGAAGTGCCATAAAGGACTGGGCATTGAGACCAACATCAACACCACCAAGATATTCCCCACGTCGCGCATGGTGAGCTCGCTGATGAACATGCCGGTACAGCCCAACAAGGCCATCGTGGGGCGCAACGCCTTTGCTCACTCAAGCGGCATTCACCAAGACGGCGTGCTGAAAAATGCACAGACTTACGAGATAATGAACCCCAAGGATGTGGGACTCGATGACAACTCCATCGTTCTGACGGCTCGCAGCGGAAGGGCAGCATTGAAATACAGACTCGAAGTGAACGGTGTTGACGTGAAAGATGAGCAAAAGCTGGACGAGATATATCAGAAGTTCCTGAAGCTGGCCGATAGAAAGAAGGAGATAACCCACGACGACGTGCTCATGCTGGCCGGTGCCGACGCTGCCGAAACGCATACCGTGAAGCTCGACTATCTGCAAGTGACAACCGGAAAGGGCGTCAGAAGCGTGGCAAGTATAGGACTTGACATCAGCGGACAGAAGTTTGAGGAATCCAGTTCGGGCAACGGACCGGTCGACGCGGCCATCAAGGCACTCAAGCGCATCATACGCAAGCAGATGACACTCAAGGAATTCACCATACAGGCCATATCAAAGGGCTCTGACGATGTAGGAAAGGTGCACATGCAGGTGGAATACGACGGACAGATGTATTATGGCTTCGGAGCCGATACCGACATCGTAACGGCCAGTGTTGAGGCATATATAGACTGTATCAATAAGTTCAGGAAATAACAGCACACCCACATGCAAACGCCATATAGGCATGATGGCCCTGCAAAAGCGGCCTTTTGGCAAGGCCAAAACGCCCTTTTCGCAGCGCAAGAATGCCTGTTTCGCAACCAATAACATAACGCACAGAAAATCAAACAATTAGAAGCATGAACACACTCTTCGACAAAATTTGGGATAAACATGTTGTACAGGTGGTGAAAGACGGGCCTACGCAACTTTACATCGACCGTCTTTACTGCCACGAGGTAACCTCTCCGCAAGCTTTCGACGGACTGCGCAAGCGCGGACTGAAATGCTTCCGCCCCGACCATATCTTCTGTATGCCAGACCATAACACACCCACTCACGACCAGGACAAGCCCATTGAGGAGCCTCTGTCTAAGAAGCAGGTTGACACGCTAGACCGCAACTGCCGCGAGTTTGGGCTCACCGAGTTTAAGATGAACACCCCCGACAACGGCATCATACACGTGGTGGGACCGGAGAAGGGGCTCTCGCTGCCCGGTATGACCATTGTGTGCGGCGACTCTCACACCTCTACACACGGCGCGGTGGGCGCAGTGGCTTTCGGCATAGGAACGTCTGAGGTAGAGATGGTGATGGCCACGCAATGCATCTTGCAGCAGAAACCTAAGTCTATGCGCATCAGCATAGAGGGCAGCCTGCGCCCCGGCGTAACGGCAAAAGATGTGGCGCTCTACCTCATGGCACAACTCACCACGTCAGGAGCAACAGGCTATTTTGTAGAATATGCCGGAGAGGTGGTGCGCAACCTGTCAATGGAAGGGCGGCTCACGCTATGTAACCTCTCTATAGAAATGGGAGCCCGGGGCGGTTTCGTGGCGCCTGATGACAAAACATTTGCATATCTCAAGGACACACCCTATGCGCCCAAAGGCCAAGAGTGGGACAAGGCGGTGGCCTATTGGCGCACATTGAAAAGCGGCGACGATGCCGTGTTCGACAAGGAGCTTACCTTTAACGGGGCCGACATAGAGCCTCGCATCACCTACGGCACAAATCCCGGCATGGGCATAGGCATAACAGAGCGCATACCCACGCTCGATGAGGTGGAGAAAGAATCACAAGCATCGTTCATCAAGAGTCTTAAGTACATGAATCTCAATCCCGGAGAAAAGCTGCTGGGCCATCCCGTAGACTATGTATTCCTGGGTGCGTGCACCAATGGCCGGATAGAAGACTTCAGGGCCTTTGCCTCTGTGGTGAAAGGCCGCCACAAGGCACCCCATGTGGTGGCATGGCTGGTGCCAGGCTCATGGCATGTCATGCAGCAAATAAAAGATGAGGGATTAGACAAGACCCTGCACGATGCCGGTTTCGAGATACGCCAGCCGGGATGCTCGGCCTGCCTGGCCATGAACGATGACAAGGTGCCCGCGGGAAAATACTGCGTCTCTACCAGTAACCGCAACTTCGAGGGGCGGCAAGGACCCGGCTCGCGCACCCTGCTTGCTTCTCCCCTAACGGCCGCCGCCGCTGCCGTGACGGGAAAGATTACGGATGCCAGAACGCTGTAAATTGCAACATGAACACTTAAAAGAGAAGAAAAAGATGAAACAAAAATTCAATGTCATAACATCCACCTGCGTGCCTCTGCCCCTGGAGAACGTAGACACAGACCAGATTATACCCGCCCGCTTCCTGAAAGCAACCGACAAGGAACACTTTGGCGACAACCTTTTCAGAGACTGGCGATACAACAAAGACGGCTCGCTCAACCAGAACTTCGTGCTCAACGACCCCCGCTACTCCGGCTGCATACTGGTGGCGGGAAAGAATTTTGGCTCCGGCTCCTCACGCGAACACGCTGCCTGGGCCATTGCAGGCTATGGCTTCAGGGTGGTCATCAGCTCCTTCTTCGCCGACATACACAAGAACAACGAGCTCAACAACTTTGTGCTGCCCGTTGTTGTCAGCGAAACTTTCTTGCAAGAACTCTTCGACAGCATAGCCCAAAATCCCCAAACCAAGGTAACGGTGAACCTGCCCGAGCAGACAGTTACCAACAACGCCACGGGCAAGGCAGAACACTTCAGCATCAACGGCTACAAGAAGCATTGCCTGATGAACGGCCTTGACGACATAGACTATCTCCTTCAGAACAAAAACAAAATAGAGCAATGGGAAAAGAACAACGCTTGAAGACAAAGTTCATGCCCGCAGAGCCCGACATAGAAATCATGGACTGCACGCTGCGCGACGGCGAACAAACCAACGGCGTGTCGTTTCTGCCTCACGAGAAGCTGCAAATAGCCCGCATGTTGCTACGCGATGTGAACGTAGACAGGCTGGAGGTAGCCTCGGCTCGCGTGTCTGAGGGCGAGCGCGATGCCGTGACCATGATTTGCAAATATGCCCGAAACGCCGGCATGCTCAGTAAGATAGAGGTGTTAGGTTTTGTAGACAATCATCGCTCTGCCGACTGGATACATGGCTGCGGAGGCCAAGTCATCAACCTTCTGGCCAAAGGCTCGCTCAAGCACTGCACTCACCAGCTGCACAAAACGCCCGAAGAACATATCAGCGACATCCGTAAAGAGATAGATTATGCCACGAGTCTGGGCATGGAGGTAAACATATACCTTGAAGACTGGAGTACGGGCATGATAGAATCGCCCGACTATGTCTTTCAAATAGTAGACGCGTTGGCCGATACGCCCATCAAGAGATACATGCTGCCCGACACATTGGGCATCATGAACCCCCTGCAAGTGGTGGAATATCTGCGCAAGATGGTGAGACGCTATCCTGACAAGCACTTCGACTTTCACGCCCACAACGATTACGACATGGCCGTGTCTAACTCGCTTGCAGCAGTGCTCAGCGGGGTGAAAGGGCTGCACGTCACCGTGAACGGTCTGGGCGAGCGATGCGGCAACGCGCCGCTGGCCTCGGTGCAGGCCATCCTGAAAGATCAGTTTCATGCTCACACACACATCAACGAGAGCAAGCTCATAGACGTGTCTCGGCTGGTAGAGGCATGCAGCGGCATTGCCATAGCGCCCAACCAGCCCATCGTGGGCGACAACGTGTTTACGCAGGTAGCAGGAGTGCATGCCGACGGCGACCGCAAAGACAATCTCTATTGCAACGCCCTGCTGCCCGAAAGGTTCGGCAGGAGGCGCGAATATGCCCTGGGCAAGAACTCCGGCAAAGCCAATATTGCCAAGAACCTCGATGAACTGGGGTTGGAACTCACGCCAGAGCAGACAAAAAAGATAACACAACGCATCACAGAGCTGGGCGACCGGAAGGAAATTGTGACAAAAGAAGACCTGCCCTACATCGTGGCTGATGTGCTGAAGCACACCACACTGGACGATAAGGTGAAGCTGGTGAGCTATATGGTGTCTACGTCTTACGGACTGAAGCCCATTGCCAGTATCAAGGTGAACATACACGGCAAGGAATATTCGGCCGACTCTACAGGCGACGGACAATACGATGCCTTTGTCAAGGCTCTCAGAAAGATATACAAGCAGAACCTCGGACGCACCTTCCCCATCCTGCAAAACTATACGGTGAGCATTCCGCCGGGCGGCAGAACCGATGCGTTGGTGCAGACCGTCATAACATGGAGCAACGGAAACGAAACCATACACACACATGCTCTGGATGCCGACCAGACCGAAGCAGCCATCAAGGCAACCTTCAAGATGCTCAACATCTTTGAGTCTGAACGCGAACAGAAAGAAAACAGGCAACAAAAGCAATAAACATCAACAATATATCATATATGAAAAAGAAAATAGCTGTATTGGCGGGCGACGGCATAGGCCCCGAAATCATGAAGCAGGGGGTGCGCGTGCTGAACGCCGTGGCTGCCAAGTTCGGACATGAGTTTACTTACCAGGAGGCACTGTGCGGGGCTACAGCCATAGACAAAGTGGGCGATCCCTTCCCCGACGAAACATTCAGCGTGTGCAAGGATGCCGATGCTGTGTTCTTTGCTGCCGTGGGCGACCCGCGCTACGACAACGACCCCACACGCAAAGTGCGACCCGAAACAGGTCTGCTGGCCATGAGAAAGAAGTTGGGTCTCTTTGCCAATGTGCGGCCCGTGCAAACCTTTAAGTGCCTGCTGCACAAGTCGCCCATCAAGGACGAGATTATCAGCGGGGCCGATTTCGTAGTGATCAGAGAGCTGACAGGAGGCATGTACTTCGGCGAGAAATATCAGGACAACGACAAGGCCTATGACACCGACTTCTATTCACGGCCCGAAATAGAACGCATACTGAAGGTGGCTTTCGAGACAGCCCAACGTCGCAACAAGCATCTCACGGTGGTAGACAAGGCCAATGTGCTGGCATCATCAAGACTGTGGAGGCAGATAGCCAAGGAAATGGAGCCAAAATATCCCGACGTCACCACCGATTATCTCTTCATAGACAATGCCTCTATGCGCGTGCTCACCGAGCCCACGTTTTTTGATGTTATCGTAACCGAAAACACCTTCGGCGACATTCTCACCGACGAAACAAGCTGCATAACGGGCTCTATGGGCCTGCAGCCCTCAGCATCGCTGGGCGAGCTCACCCCACTCTTCGAACCCGTGCACGGCTCATGGCCACAGGCCGCCGGAAAGAACATTGCCAACCCCGTGGCACAGATACTGTCGGGTGCCATGATGCTCGAGCACTGGGGGCTCAACGAAGAGGGCGCACTCATCCGAAAAGCCGTAGACGAGAGTCTGGAAGCTAACGTCCGGACACCTGAGATACAGGTAGAAGGCGGCGCACACTATGGCACTGAGGAAGTGGGCCAATGGATAGCCAACTACGTGAGCAAGGCTTAATAATATTTAATGTTGCCTCACAGACACGAATATTAGGGGGCTTTTCACTAACTTTGCGCCAAATGAGAAAAACAGTTATCATGCTCTTGTTGCTCGCCTGCGCGGGAACAAGAGCCCTGGCGCAGAGCAATCCGCTGCGCGACAGTCTGGATGTGGCCACAAAGGCACTGGCCATGGCACCCGACTCAGTAGACTTGCGACTGAAAAAAGCAGCGTGGAACATCAGGCTCGAACAATGGTCGTACGCCAAGGCCGACTATGACATCATCCTGTCACACCATCCCAACAACGTCACGGCATTGTTCTTCCGTGCCTTTGTCAATGAAAAGCTCAACCGCTACGGCTTCGCACGCATCGATTATCAAAACTTCTTGAAACTGCTGCCCGGACATTTCGAGGGGCAGATAGGACTTATTCTGCTCAATGAGAAAGACAAGCACTACACCGAAGCGATGGACGGAGCCAACACCTTGATAGAGCAATATCCCGACAGTGCCTTGGCCTATGCCATAAGAGGAGGCATAGAAAAGGAACGGGGCATGTACATGCTGGCGCAATACGACTACACGCAGGCCATCATACGCAATCCCACCAACACCGACTACATTCTCAACCGCGCCGAAACACTACTGATGCAAGGCAAGAAAGCCGAGGCACGACGCGACCTGGATATGCTTGTGGCACTGGGCGCACCCCGCGGCACCCTGCTCGATTTATATAAACGAGCCAAATAAATGGCAGCAAGAAAGTCACTATAGGATATATGCACATGCCGGCACCACACTGGCTGCAGCCGCCAAACAGGCATTATTGCACCCTAAGAAGGCCGCTTTTACAAGGCGAAACAGGCATTCTTGCGAAGCTAAAAGGCCCGTTTGCAATACGCCCGACTATCTGTCTAAAGTCTGCTATCCCAACCTAGCCGCAATCTGCTGTGGCCGAATACTGCTTATGGGCATCAGGGGGGAGTGTGTATAGGTAGAAAAAGACAAAAGAACTTGCCTACAGAGTAATGTCCGTTGGCAAGTTCTTTTACTGTTATATTCAAGAAAAAGCTATACGCTTCAGTGTTGGGCAGACGAGGACATAGTCACTTCTATGCGATGTCCTGAAGCAAGCAACTTCTTGGCTGTTGAGCGTATATCGTCTACAGTGAGCGCTTTCACCCGGCCCAGATAGTTACTGTCAAAATCGATGTCATGCAGCAAATAGTCATGTAGCATCGTTTCCCAATAGTCGTTCATTATCTTTACCTGTCCGTAGGTCTTTGTCTCATACTCTTTCACCTTATCAAGGTTCTTCACATCAGGCCCCTTCTCGGCCATATCTTTTAGCACCTGATAAACCATCGGAATGAGACGGGCATACTGTGTTGGGTTGGTTCTGAATCTTATACTCATCACAGCTTCCTGCACAGGAAAGTCGCTTAGGTCTGCGCTCACGCTCACTCCATAGGTTCCGCCCTGCTCCTCACGTATTTTCTCAGTATAGTCCATGCGCAGCAGCTGCCCCAGCACGTCTAACCGCAGGTCGTTGTCAACATTATAAGAGAAAGGTGCGGAAAGATATATACTTGTGACAGACGAGGGCACCTCTTGCTTCTTCACCATCACGTGCGTTTCTTTTACGGGCCTTATCCTGACGCCATTGTCACGCGCTTGCTCGCCACTGTGGTTTGCGGGCAGTGATGCGAGATAGGTGCAGAGCAGAGGGCGCAGGCTGTCGATGTTGATGTTGCCGGTGAAAACAACGTCGAAGTCGGATGTGTCGGCAAAGCGTTCTCTATAAATTTGCATGATACGGTCTAAGTTCACCTTGTTAAGCGACTCCTTTGTTATAGGTGCCAGCCGGGGATTGTTGCCATACAGAATGGCCGTTATGCTGTCGCGATAGGCCACCATGGGATTGGCATCTCGGTTGGCGAGGAACAAACGCTGACGGTTGATGATGCTCTTGAAGGCTGCTTCGTCACGACGCGGCCGGGTGAAGTAGAGCCAGGTGAGCTGAAGCATCGTTTCTAAGTCGGCATTCACGCAACTGCCCTTCATTCCTTCCTCCTCACTGGCAATGTAAGGCGTTACGCTCACCGTTCTGCCTGCAAGCATTTTGTCAATGTCATCAGCACTCAGCGTATCTAATCCTGAGGCTGCAACCACAGCAGCCGCATAGCTAAGGTTGGGCATATCCTCCACGCCATAGAGCGACCGTCCGCCTTTGCTGAACACTCTCATGCTGATGTCGTCTGTCTCAAAATCGGTGTTACGCACATATACCTTCATACCATTTGAGAGCAGCAGGCGGGTATAGCCGAACTTATCGCTTGTTCGCTCACTATGCTGCCCGCTTCCGGCTTATGGTCTACGAGCGTATGAGGAAGCAGCTTCTCTGTATAGGGCGCATAGGTGTCGGCCTGAGCCGTGAGAATGGTATGCTCTATATCGTTGTGAAAGGGCATCTTAAATCCGTTTTTGGCAGGTCCGTATATCGTCACCACCTGATTGGCATCTGTGATGATATCTTTCACGGCCTTGTTCACCTCTTGCAGTCCGACAGTAGCATTGATGTTCGTAGCAATGTTCATCTCCTCATCGGGCGAGAGTAAAGGTTCACCCGACGTAAAATTGCTCACGCAGCTGCCCACGATGCTGGCATTACGCCTGTTGTTACGTTCCTCATAGTCTATTCGCACACGTCTTATCCATTCTTTCTTGGCTCTTTCCATCTCATTCATCGTGAATCCATGCTGCCGGGCGCGCTCCACCTCGGCCATAAAAGCCTTGATACTCAAAAGTACAGAGTCGGGATTGCATATCCCGTTTCCGGAGAAAGCGCTTTTGGTCGATGCCACATAAAAGTCGCCATCACGTACCGAAGCTGAGATGAAAGGTGGATTGGGCTTCTGCACGATATTCTGAAGCCTGTCGTTCAGCATCGAACAGATGATGTCGCTTATATATCCGCTCTTGTATTCTTCGAGAGTGTTGCGTTGCTCGCGGGGCGTGGCCTCACGCTTCATGTAGAAGGAAAAGTTAACTGTTGGCTGCTCTTTGTCTGTTGCTGTAAATACTATCATCTTCTTGTTGTCAGGTACAGGATAGTAAACACGTGGCTCAGCATCCGTCTTTGCCGGTATAGCGCCAAAGACACGCTTCACTTTAGCCTCAACAGCCTTAACGTCTATGTCGCCCACCACAATGATGGCTTGCAGATCGGGGCGATACCACTTGCGGTAATAATCACGTAAATCCTGATAGGGAAAGTGATTGATGATGTCGATGTTGCCAATAGGCAGGCAGTCAGCATATTTGCTTCCGGCGTAAATCACGGGCATGGCATCTTCCATCAGCCGCTGAATGGCCATGCCACTCCTTCGGGTGCGCCATTCCTCCCTCACAACGCCCCGCTCTTTGTCTATCTCCTTATCGCTGAGACTAAGGTCATGGCTCCAGTCACTCAGTATGAGCAGGCAGGAATCTATCACGCCTTCTCTTAGAGTGGGCACCGCAGAAATATTGTATACTGTCTGATCCACGCTTGTATAAGCATTCAGATTGGCTCCGAACTTCACGCCGATACTCTCACACCACTTCACTATGGTAGAGTCGCCGCCTGGGAAATGACGGCTCCCATTGAAAGCCATGTGCTCAAGGAAATGGGCCAGGCCGCGCTGCCGGGGCTCCTCAAGGATGCTTCCCACGCGCTGTGCAATATAGAAATCGGCTACATGCGGTGTCTGGGCATTATGCGCTATGTAATAAGTAAGCCCATTGGGCAGCGTGCCTTTGTGCACCGACGAATCCATCGGCAACGGCTGGGCAACGGCAGAAGCCTGATAGGCGCACAACAGCAGTAAGAGGCAGAAAATCGTTTTCTTCATTACAGTCTTGTTATTGTGTTTTATTAGTTAAACAATGAAGGTTTAGCGTCGGCATTGAAGTCGTTGGTAGAGTTGTTGGTGTCTATCCATTTGCCGTTTTCCTTCTTTCTTACCACGGCTTTTCCATACCGGTTTTGGTCTCTGTCTACACTTCCGCAATGTGTCCAGCCCGCGTCTATACTGGGTGAAAGCACGTTCCACTGCCAGCTATCAGCCACGCTGAGGTTCACACCGTCGATGATCCAATCGTTGGGAATCTTAAATCCTTCATCATCCATGTCGAACGAATATTCGCCGAAAGTGTACTTATAGGTGTAAACATACTTATACTTCTGGATGAACGTTTCGGCATCTACAGTAGGACGGGCGATGGCGTAAGACTTGAAGCCACGGTTGTGAAGCGAGAAGTAAGTGGCCGAATAATCATACCAGTTGATGAGATTAGGCACATTAGGATTATCATCATCAGAGTAAGCAGGATTTGAAGATTCGTCGTAGAACTCGAAATCGGCCTTGCTCAAATCTATGGAGTTTGCATTAATTTCCTTATGGTTGCGGGCATTGAGTGCCAGAACCACCTCTTTGCCCGGCTCCAAAGGATGATCTTTACCGTTGCCGGGAATAACATAAACAGCATCAACCGTCATGGCTTTGTCCATGATGTCGGGCGAATAACTTTCCTTCTCAACAGTGAGGAAAGCTGATTCCACAATGGCCAGTCCGTCAAGATAGATGGTCGAGTCGCTGTTGTTGCCTATTTTGAAATACTGATCATCAGAATATTGCTTTCCTTCCGGAGTGAGTGTACCGGTAAAGAAAATCTCTGAAAGCACCAGCCCGTCCTGTGCCTTGTAAGAGTTAAGTGCCATCACCACACCCTGATCTGATGCCAGAACATTCTGACGTTCCGATTTAACTTTAGAGGATATGACAGTAGAGTCATCAAAAGCATAGCTGATGTCACCCTTCACCGTAACATTGTAGGTGCCCTGCGGCAGCGTGAGCGTGTCTACATAATGGTCTCCGTCGGGCGTAAACGTAGTAGCGATGTATTCCTTCTTGCTGTTAACATCAGTAAAAGTAGCTGTGGCATTCTTGAGTTCAGGCTTCTGAACATTCAACGGCATGTTGAGTGTTATGGGAACCTTGATGTTGGATGTAACATCATCAACGTTGTCACTGTCGCTGCAAGCAGCCATTGTCATGCCTCCGATGACCAATGCCATCAAAGAAAAATAATTTGTTATTCGCATTTGTTGAAATTTTGTATGGTTTAATGAATGTATAAATCAAAAAGTAATGCCCACCGAAGCTGATGCTCCGAAAGAGTGAAGGGGTGTTCCGGCTAAGCCAGAGAGCGAAGCTGCCATAAACATACCATAGCGGCGGGTTAACGGCATGTCGTAGCGTCCCGATAATCCAGCACCATAATAAGAGGCCTTAAGCCGCTCGAAGGTTGTATCTACAAACCGTGTGTTGGCCTCATCCATCGTGGCATAGGGCATTGTCATGCTATGCCTCAAATCTATATAGCCTTCTGCATAAAGGCTGAGTGCCAGCTGCCGCCTTCCGTGGAAGGCTCGTTTCCACCACGCCTCTATGCCTGGCTGAAGCTTATCTAATGACACACTGCGGTAAGGATAATGATAAGAGGCCCTAAAATCATGATAACCGGCACAAAGACGCACCTGCAGCCTGCCTGCTGCCAACGTTGCTGTCCTTTTAATACTTAATGTATAGCGCGCGTTGTCGGCATGAAACATGGTGAGTTGCGACACAATGCGGTATTCTGTTCCTGAAGACGAGCCTGCTATATACTCGTCGCCCACGCGTCGCTCATAGTGCACAGAGGCCTCAACCTGCCACGACGCTGTGAAAGGCCAAACCACCTGAGCCTGACAACGGTAGAGATAGAGGTTGGAGATGGGCATGGAGTTGAGCTTGGGCAATATACGCTTGAACGGGGTATAATCATATCGTGCCGACAATGACGGCTTATGCGCCTCATGCGGAGTGAGGTCGAAGCCCAAGACAAGGCCTGTTGCCTTATAATAGGCTGAGGTGTTGCTGCCCGAGAAGCGCTTGTAATCCATTCCCAAACCAACAAACTGATATTCAGGGATGGCACCGGCTTCACGATAGAAAGCCACATCGTTGGTCTGCTTATAGAACCGGCCACCCACATTGAGGGCTACTGCATATTGCCCCAAAGTGCGAGACAGACCTGCCACGGCAGTGAGGTCGGTGACAATGGAGCGCGGACGAGGATCGGTGGTACGATATTCGTGCAGTGCCCTGAAACAAACCTGGGCCCCTATAGACCATTGACGATATTGCCGAGCCCACCCTCCGCTGAAGGCATAACGCTCGCAACTGAGATTGCCACCCAGCGTGTCGCCCATCACATAGGGATAGAGCAGCTCATAATCGGCAGTAGAATTCCATGTCACATTACGTTTTTTACCTGTCATATACGAGGCCTCACCCCAAACCACGGTGCTGTCTGAGAGGTGCATACGTGAAAGGGCTTCGAAGCTTATCGCCTGATGACCATCACCCAACTGAAAAAGCAGAGGCTTATCGGCCCGGGCATAGCCGGTTGTAAGCAACACCTCGGTGTGGTTTGCGCCTATTCTTGCTACCTGCAAAGCAGGATTGCCGCTCAACAGAGTGGTGTCTGGAAAAGTGGTGGAGGCTATCAATGCTGAAAGAAATATAGATAACATGCTTTTTAAAGGATGATGAACGACAAAGACACATGGGCGGGCACATCAAGCAACTGCTCGAAGGATGATGTTGCCCTGAACATACCGGTGTGCACAACTCCCGCCTTATCTCTATAACTCACAGAACCTTCGGCCGAAACAGAATACACTCCTCTGAGAAGAGGCAGCTGAACCACGGTGCCATTAAACACTGAGGTTGAATAGCTCTGCCTGTTATTAAGATTGGTGAGCGTCACTGTGCCTTGCATCCGCTCTACTGTAACAGAGTCGGGAGCCACCAGTGTGACCGTGGCCGTGGTGTCATAATCGTCATACTCCTTATGACATGAAGCCATGCCGAGAGCCGCTACAACAGCAAGAAGCACAACGTGAAGAGTTTTAGAAATCGAAACACTCATAGGTATTATATCTTTATATTGATTTCAAGTCCGAAGTAAGGTGTTACATAACGCCTTATCTTGAAGTTGTTGCGTACGTAATCAGGGTGCGCATCCCAAAGCTTGTTAACGAATAAGGCCACGAGCAAATGGTCGTCGATAAGCCTTTTCGTAACTTTCAGATTGAGATTCATGCTGAAAGGCACGGTCTGACGCTCATAAAGCGAGGCATTGTTGGTGCGCATAAGAAACTGCAAAAGGGCATCATTCGCATCTTCTGAGGTGAAATCATGCGTCACGCCATCAGATGTCATGTATTGCACAGGATGATTGTCTTTGGCCATTGACGTCTTGGCTGTCAGCCACAAGCATTGCGCCGAGAGCGAAAATCCAAGTGCAAGCTTGGGCAAATCCGTGTCGAAAGTAAAATTGGTGTTGTACATTTCGCGCAGGTAGCCGTCATCGTCACGATATATACCCACAATGTTCACCTGCTGTCCGGACACCATCCTGCTGGGTCGCTCCATCACATTGAGTGAATTGTGATATTCGGTCTTGAAATAAGCGCCCGTTACAGTAAGCCGGGTATTGATGACAGGAAGCCTGCGCGTAGACATGGTCAGCTCAACACCCTGCTTGTATGTACGGCTGCCGTTGGTTGTAACATAATGGGCCAGGAGCTCGTTATACTCAGTATAAGGCAGCGTCGTCACGTCAGGGGGCGCGACAAGGGCTGAGGCATCGAGCCCGGAGGTGTCAAACCGCCTGTAATAATAAGGTGAATAAAGGGCCGAACTGCGAAAGCCCGACTTCATATCCTCGTTGAAATAGGTGAGGGTGAGCCTGTTGCCATACCAACGGGTGTCTATCGACACCTCCCATTTGCGGTTTCTGGCGGCTTTCAGCGCCTCATTGACAGGGTCGATGACATAGGTGCGCAGAAAGATACGCCGTAAGTCTTTGCGCTCATTAAAGTATTTCAGCTCAACAATATCCATATATGCCTTGTCAGGAAAGAGCTGGTCTATGGTGGGCATCTTGGTGTGCATGCCCCATCCGCCGCGCAGCTGGACAATAAGTTCGTGGCCGCCTAAGGCCACAGTGGGAAGAGTGAGGCCCACATTGGCTCTCGGATCAAGATATACCTTACTGTTGAGATAATAGGAAGACGGCAGATTCAGACAGGTTGTGGCACGCAGTCCGGCCTGCAGGTCAAGCCTGAAGGATCCGAAGGGCACTCCGGCATTTGCCTCGGCATAACCACCAACGATGCTCGAAGCGGGTATGGACGAATATTTTCTGGGCCTTGCCGACACGCCCGGATAGACGGGATGATAAGGGTCGAACACTTGTCCGTCGCCATAGTTCTTGTCTAACTGCCAGTCGGCACCCACTTTCAGCGACATGCTTGCCGGATGCAGGCGGGGCAAAGCCAAGAGTGCGTTGGCCTTTGCGTATAAGCTGACGGGAATGCCTTCCACGCTTGCGTGGCGGTATAGGTATAGGGCGATATGATTACAGCGTCGTGCTCACCGCTGGTGGTTGTAGTAGCAGCGGCCGTCTCACCGTCGAGCTGCACCAGACGGGTGCGGGTTGCCTTGTCATAATCGGCAGAAACAGACACATCAGCGTTAAAATCACGGAAGACACTAGTGCTGCTGATACTGCGCAAGGCAAACGACAGGTTGGTGGCAAAGTGGTTATATTCTGATTTATAACGGTCTACCCCGCCATAGTTAAGCTCAGGATCCACTTTGTCTTTGTCAAAACTGCCCGAATAATCAACGTTGACATTCAATTCGGCCGTATGCTTGCTTAATTGCCATTGCTTGGATAGTCTCGACGACAGCGTGATGCGCGAATACGTCTCCAACACATTGCGTGGGTCGGCCTTGTTGTCAAGATAGTCGGCACTGATGTTTAAGGAAAGCCTGCGTGGCTTCCACTCAAATCCTTTGCCGAGGTAAAACAACTTCGAATCCATATCAGCCTTGAAGCGGGCCGACAAGTTGTTGCCCCCCTTCTTGCGCGTAATCTTTACCAGACCGCTGGTCAAGTCGCCATATTCCACCGACGGAATACCCCTCACCACATTCACCGACTCGATGTCATCGGTAGAGATGGAGCGCATGTCCACTCCGGCATTGGTGAAGTCGCGTGATGTTGCGGTGTTGTCATAGGCTCCCGCCAGATATTGCATATTGGCATTGGTACTCACTTTGGCACCATCAACAACAAAGGCTGTGCCCAGCGATGACGTGGTATAGTCGCCGTTAGAAACAGGCACCTCACGCAGGTTGATGGTATTGGGTGTAGACAGAGAGGGGTCGCGGGCCATGCCTCCGGGCAAAAGCTCGAGTATATCCGTAAACGAAGATGGCTGCAGATGCTCCATGGCATGCTTGCCTATTACGGAAGCACTTGTCAGGGAAGACGACTCAGTTGCCGTAACTACAACATTTTGCAGTTCCTTTATAGAAGGTGAGAGCTGATAAGTGTGATTAGGCATCAACTTCATGCGCAGGGTGGCATATCCCAAATAGGTGATGACAATATCTGAGCCCTCTGGGGCTTCTAACGTAAAAACGCCATTGGCATCAGCTGTCACGCCTGTTGATTTCTTGTCGGCCACACGCACCACAGCACCCACAAGGGGCTCTTGGGTTTCTTTGTCAACAACAGTGCCGCTTATCTTCGTTTGGGCAGATGATGACATACATGAATAAAACACACAAATCTGTATAAAAAGCCTTTTGTTCAGTCTCATCAAAATCATGGTGCAAAAGTAGATAGAAAAAAATATGTTGGCAATACCTAAAAATAGTGAAAACCAAAGCATGATTGTTTCTTTACGCATAGGTCATTGTGCGAAACCATTCATGGCAGCTGTTTTCACTTGCTGAGGCTCGAGAAAGCCCCTATGGCACCGGCGAAAAACAAAAAGGCGTGGTTTTGGGTTGTAAAAGAGGCGGTTTTGAAATGCAAAACAGGCATTCTTGCGTTACAAAAATGCCTGTTTTGCGTTACCGCTAAAAAGATTCAGTTTTTCTGTCAAAGCACACCCTTTGACGAAGGCAGCTCATAGTGATAGATGTCGCGCCTCACTGCCATCTTCAGGCTGCGTGCCAGGGCCTTGAAGATGCCCTCTATCTTATGATGTTCGTTCAAGCCTTCGGCTTTGATGTTGAGGTTCATGCGGGCCGAATCGCTCAGGCTCTTGAAGAAATGCATAAACATCTCGGTGGGCATATCGCCTATACGCTCGCGGCTGAAGTCGGCATCCCACACCAGCCAGGGCCTCCCGCCGAAGTCGAGAGCCACCTGGCACAGACTGTCATCCATGGGCAGGCAAAAGCCATAGCGCTCTATGCCGCGCTTATCGCCCAGGGCCTGATAGAGACACTCGCCCAAGGCAATGGCCGTATCCTCTATGGTGTGATGCTCGTCTACCTGCAAGTCGCCCTTAGTATGAATGGTCACGTCCATCATTCCGTGGTGCCCCAGCTGGTCGAGCATGTGGTCGAAGAAGCCCAAACCGGTGGATATATCAGTCTTTCCGCTCCCGTCAAGGTTCAACTTCACGTACACGTCCGTCTCCTTCGTGGTTCTTCGCACCTCAGCGATACGCTCTCCGGCAAACAGCCTGTCGGCTATGCCGTCCCACGTGAGGCCGTCCTCGCCCAAGATGAGCGCCTTACAGCCCAGATTGTCAGCCAGTTGTCGGTCTGACTCGCGGTCGCCTATCACATAGCTGTTGGCCATGTCGCAATAGGGATTGTCTATATAGTGCTTCAACATTCCTGTGCCTGGCTTGCGCATGGGCGAGTTGTCTTCAGGGAAATGACGGTCTATGAGTTGCTCCGCAAACTCTATTCCCTCTCCCTTCAGGGTCTGTATAACAAAGTTATGGACGGGCCAGAACGTGTCTTCGGGAAAGCTGGGCGTGCCCAGACCGTCTTGATTGGTCACCATGACAAACTTGAAGTCGAGCTTACGGCTGATAAACGACAGGTTGCGTATAACACCCGGCACGAATTTCAGCTTGCCGAAATCGTCTATCTGCTCATCAGAGGGCTCTTCTATGATGGTGCCGTCTCTGTCAATAAAAAGATAACGTTGTTTCATTTTTTCTGTTCTTTTGCGATATAAGAGCCATATACAAAGCATGAGGCAAGGGTCTGCCACAGCTGTATAAAGCCAAGAAGGGCGAAAGTGAGGGTTGAGGTGACGAAAGCCAACAGCCAGAAGCCTGCCCGGAGTTGGTTAGGCTCACCCATGCTCATGCTCTGACTGTTGCCTATTACGGCATAGCATAAGATGAGAAGGGGCAGGCACACAAAAGCAAACACCACAAGACACACCAAACCGGATATGAACAACATAGACAGATAGTTGCCCAGATGGCGGCAGAGGCGCCTCACGGCTTTCTTCAACGTGGGCTTAGGTCCCAAGAGGTCGAGCATCCGCGTCTTCATCCTAATCTGTGCTGCAATGGCAAGGAGCCCAAACACAATGAGCAACACAGCACTCACCGCCCTTGAGCCAGACAAATTGAGGGCCAGCGACAATGCCTCGTAGAGCACCACCGTGAGGAATAGCCCCATGAGGAGCAACATTGTCCAAGAGTGCTTGAGCAATAAGAACACATTATTTGCATACAGACGATAACCCTCTCTGATGCAGCTCTTTATACTTCTATTCTTAATCAGTTGATTTAAATCCATATATTTATCCTCTCCTTCTAAATTCTGCACATGTTATGGCCGTAGCTATCGCCACGTTAAGTGAGTCGGCTGTCACCCTGCCCTGGGGGTAGCTGGGAATGAGCAGCCGCCTGTTCACCCGTCTGCGTATTTCGTCTGAAAGTCCGTTGCCCTCATTGCCCATCACGATAACGCCATGAGGGGTAAGCTCTTTACTATAGATATTCTCACCGTCAAGCAATGTGCCGTAAACGGGAGTGCCCTCGGGCAAAGAGTCTATCCATGCATCTAAGGCCGTATAGCGCACCTTGACGCGGGCCAGGCTGCCCATGGTGGCCTGCACAACCTTAGGGTTCCAGCAGTCGGCCGTGGCCGGAGAACAATAGATATGGGTGATGCCAAACCAGTCGGCTATGCGAATGATGGTGCCCAAATTGCCCGGATCTTGAACGCCATCGAGTGCCAAGACCAGCTCGTCTTCCATATTTACGAGTTCGTCATTGTGAGCATCAGGAAGGTAGAAGACACCCAGCACCCCTTGCGGATGCTGCAAGAAAGAGGCCTTGCTCACATCATCAGCATCTTCATAAAGCTCTTTGCACCTGAAGCCGGCACGCAGAAAATCGCCCGTAACCTTGGGTCCTTCAGCCACAAACAGCCCATGCTTGTCTCTTCCCTTCTTCGTTGCAAGCGCATGAATGAGTTTTATGGAGTTCTTAGAAATCATATTGCAAAATTACAAAAAACATTGAAAACACCGCAGTTTAGTCTTCTTTTTTTGTAACTTTGCATCTTCAGATGCACACAGGTAAGATATACGATAAAGAAAAAGGCATGAAGAGAAGGCCCTTCTCACACTGTCTGAAGATGCTATGCTATCTGGTTGTCATGGCATGTGTTACGGCTTGCAACACCAGCAGGCTCATACCCGACAATAAATACATGCTCGACAATGTGCAAATAACATCTGATGCAAAGAGCGTCAACGCCGAATCGCTGGCTCCTTACATCCGGCAAAGGGGCAACTCAAAGTGGTTTTCTATCTTCAAAATACCATTGAGCACCTACGCTCTGGCCGGAAAAGACTCTACAAAATGGATCAACAAGACTTTGAAGCGAATAGGCGAAGAGCCTGTGCTCTACGATTCGGCACAGGCCAAGCTATCCATAGACGACCTGACCAAGGCGCTTCATAATCTTGGCTACATGCATGCCACGGTGGATATGACGGCCAAGAAAAAGTCGGGCAAGAAGATAGACATAACCTATAAGCTGCATCCCGGCACACCTTATTATGTAAGCCAGCTGCACTGGGACATACAAGACACGGCCGTTGCCAAGGTTCTGGGCTATCAGCCTCATGCCGACTCGTGCACCAACGTAGCCGTTGCCCACCGCTTTCCCTTTACGGTGACAACCCTCGACGACATCAGAAAACAGGTAACAAGCTACCTCAACGACAATGGCTACTATCAGTTTCACAAGGACTTCATACGCTTTGACGCTGACTCCGTAAGCGGGTCGCCCGACATCGCGGTGACCTTGCATCTGCTGCCCTATCGCACCTCGGCCAAGAACACGCCTCAGCCGCACAGCCGATACCGCATCAGCGACATTCACTTCATACCCGGCGACTCTACGGGATTTCATCTCCGGTATAAGGTTATGCAGAATGCCGTGGCTCTGAGAAAAGGCGAATACTTCAGCACATCCGACCTGCAGAACACTTACAACAACTTCGGAAGGATGGGAGCAGTGAGGTTCACCAACATCACTTTCCGCGAACATCCCGACTCGGCCCTGCTTGATGCCAACATAAAAATATCTACCTACAAGCCCTCTACCATCGCTTTTCAGCCAGAAGGAACCAACACGGCCGGCGACTTGGGCGTGGCCGGACTGCTCACCTATCAAAACCGGAACATCTTCAGGGGCTCTGAGCTGTTCAGCATAAGCCTGCGTGGCGCCTTCGAAGCCATCACCGGACTGGAAGGATATGAAAATCACGACTACGAAGAATATTCTGTAGAGTCGCGATTGCAATTTCCTCGCTTCGTAGCACCCTTCCTGTCAAAAGCCTTCATGCGCCGTTCTTCGGCCACATCCGAGCTCTCTGCCTCGTGGAACCTGCAAAACCGGCCTGAGTTTCACCGCCGGGTATTCAGCGCGGCATGGCGCTATAAGTGGAGCAATCCGCGAAGACACACCAACTACAACCTGGATGTCATAGACCTCAACTATGTATATATGCCGTGGATTAGTCCTACCTTCAAGCATGACTATATAGACTCCACCAGCAACCGGAACGCCATTCTGAGATATAACTACGAAAACCTGCTCATCATGAAGGTAGGCTTCGGACTGAATTATAACGACGGCACCAACAGTCTGCGCACCAATATAGAGACGGCCGGCAACCTGCTCAGAGCCTTGTCGGGCCTCGGCTTTCAGCGCAATGACGAAGGACAATACCAACTTTTCAATACATCGTATGCCCAATATGTGAAGTTCGACTTCGACGGTTCGCATCTCTTTCAGATCGATCCGCACAACCAGTTAGTGCTGCACATGGCCTTCGGCATAGCCTATCCCTATGGCAACTCAAAGATTCTGCCCTTCGAGAAGCGCTATTTCTCAGGCGGACCCAACTCGGTAAGGGGCTGGAGCGTGCGCGAACTGGGGCCCGGCAAGTATCATCGCAGCGACGGACGCATCGACTTCATCAACCAGACGGGTGACGTGAAGCTCGACTTGAACGCCGAATATCGCACGCATCTGTTCTGGAAATTCGACGGAGCGGCCTTCATCGACGCCGGTAACATCTGGACTTTGCGCAATTATGCCGAGCAACCCGGCGGACAATTCAAGATAAACCAGTTTTATAAACAGATAGCCGTGGCCTACGGACTGGGCCTAAGGCTCAACTTCAGCTACTTCATTCTACGCTTCGACCTCGGCATGAAGGCCGTCAATCCGGCTTATGAGACGTCTAGAGAGCATTATCCCATTCTGCATCCCTCGTTGGGACGCGACTTTAAGTTTCATTTTGCCGTGGGCCTGCCCTTCTGAAACGGGCACGACGGGCCCATCCGGCAGTGGATGTTCTTTGCCTGTTCGTTGGTATGTGGGCCCCAAGACGGTGCCCAGCCTAAGGCACACGGCCGGACAAGAGCCTCTTTAGTGTGAGAGGCAAGGTCTGACTTCCTGCTGACAAAGGGAAAAAAAGGTCAAGTGGGCCTTGGCATTATCTGTTTTTTTCACTACCTTTGCAGCCATCCTTTAAAACAATGTTTAGATTTATATCCTTTGGAAGCGGTTCAAGTGGTAACTGCTATTTGCTATATACTGACACCGACGGTTTGATGATAGACTGTGGCGTGGGCATCAGAAAGTTGAAAAACTACTTTAATTCGTTTGGATTAAAGGCACAAAAAGTGAACAACATTCTCATTACGCACGACCATGCCGACCATGTTCGCTCCGTAGGCTCGTTTGCTACAAAATACAATATTCCCGTTTATACCACCAAGGAAGTGTATGAGGGCATCAGCGGGAACTATTGCGTGAGGCGCAAGGTGCCTTTCCAACTTCAACATTGCATAGAGAAAGGCAAGACATTTGAGCTGGGCGACTTCCGGATAACACCCTTCGGCGTGCCTCACGACAGCACCGACTGCGTGGGATACAGCATCCAGCTGGGCGACATTGTGTTCAGTATCATCACCGACTGCGGACATATCACAGACGAGATTACACCCATCATCACCCGCTCCAACTATCTTGTGATAGAGGCCAACCATGACCCTGAGATGCTGAAGAATGGTCATTATCCTGAACATCTCAAACAACGCATCGCCGGACCATGCGGTCATCTGCCCAATAACGAGTGCGGTGAGGCTCTGGCAGCCTATGCCACGGATAGACTGAGGCACATCTGGCTCTGCCATCTGTCTGAAGAGAACAACCATCCCGAGCTGGCCAGAAAGACGGTTGAGCAAATATTAAAAGACAAAGGCATCAGCGTGGGCGACCATCTCAAGCTGGATGTGCTGAAGCGCACGTCACCTGGAGAGATTGTAGACTTGCTTTAGCCATATACATTGCACCACTCCGCGCGTGGCAAGGAAGATGATGAAAGCCAGCCAAAGCGCATGGTTGCCCATGAGTGGGCGCAACAGATAAGCCACAACAAAAAACAGAATGCCGGCTATGGCCGACGACACCAGCATGCCTCGGGTTGCCGTCATGCCGATGAATATGCCGTCGTAGATGAAGGCAGCCATGCCGCACACCGGTATCAGATAAGCCCAAGGCAGATAGAGGCGTGCTGAACCGATGATAACGGCATCGTTGGTGAGCAAACCAAGAAACGGTCTGGCTCCAACAATATATAGCAATGTGAAGAAAAGCATGAGCAGCATGCCCCACCAGAACAATCGAGCTATGGTGGAACGCAATGTCTGAACATCGCCGGCGCCATAACATTTGCCTGTGAGTGCCTCACCGGCAAAGGCCACGCCGTCCATGATATAACTGAAAAGGGTGTAAAGGGTGAGCAAGAGCGTATTAGCTGCCAGAACCACTGCACCCTGACGGGCTCCGAGCGAGGTGAAACTGAAGTTGACCGCCACCAGAAAAAGTGTCCTGATAAAGATGTCACGGTTCACCCGAAAAAGGCGCACAAACGATGAGCGAGAGTAGAGCGAGCCGCCTGCAAGCCATCTGCGCAGCCGTCCGTAGCCCTTCAGCCATACCACAACAGACAGGGCAAAGCCCGACAATTGGGCAATGAGCGTTCCGCAAGCTATGCCGGCTATGCCCCAATGGCCCACAAACACCAGCGTGGCACTGGCCAAGATGTTGATGACATTCTGACTGACAGCAATGAAAAGCGGCGTGCGCGTGTCTTGCATACCTACAAACCATCCCGTGAAAACATACAGACTCAGCATGGCAGGCACGCCCCATACGCAGATGTTGAAATAGGTTTCGGCCTGCCCATACACCTCGGCAGGGGTGTGCATAAGCCGCAGGGCGATGACACGAATGGGCCATTGACAAACAAGAATGACCAAAGCAATGCCCAAAGCCACAATGAGCGAGCGCAACAGAATATGTATCACCTCACGCAGATTGCGCCCTCCCAAAGCCTGAGAGGTCATACCGCTGGTGCCCATACGCAAGAAGCCGAACATCCAGTACATCACGTTGAATATCATGGAACCAATGGATATGGCCGATACGGTAGACGCATCGCCTATATGACCGGCTATAGCCAAATCAACTAGCCCCAGCAATGGCACGGTGATATTGCTGATAACAGAGGGCAGCGCCAAGTGAAGAATACTTCTGTCTATCGATTTCATATTGCTTTGTTACTTCTTGACACGCAGGCAGCACCTGTGCCCCCGCTTGCCGTGAGCCCCACGTGTCAGGGCGACGTTGTCTGTTCTGCTTTTCATTGGGATGGATAAAGATAGATTATTTTCCTCTTAGCACGCTCTCAGCATGATAAGACGAGCGAACCAGCGGACCGCTTTCTACATACTTAAAGCCTTTATCCAAGGCTATTTTCTTATATTTCTCAAACTGCTGAGGCGATATATACTCCTTGACGGGCAGGTGATGAGCCGTGGGTTGCAGGTATTGACCAAGCGTAAGGATACTGCACCCCGTGGCCAGAATATCGTCCATGGCCTGCAACACTTCGTCTTCTGTCTCGCCCAAGCCCAGCATCATGCCCGTCTTGCACATGATGCCGGCATCGGCAATGACGCTGAGCACCTTCAGGCTACGTTCATAGGTAGCCACCGACCTTACATGGGGCGTCAGCCTTCGCACCGTTTCCATGTTATGTCCCACCACATTAGGATGAGTGGCCAGCACGCTGTCTATAAGCGTTTTGTTGCCTCCAAAGTCGGGTATGAGCAATTCTATGCCTGTAGCGGGGTTGAGTTTTTTTATCTCGTTCACCGTCTTTATCCAATGGGCGGCGCCACCATCGGGCAAGTCATCACGGTCTACCGATGTCAGCACGGCATAACGCAGATTCATTTGCCTCACCGACCGGGCCACCTTCAGCGGTTCATCGGCGTCCAAAGGCAAGGGGCGACCTGACAATGTGTTGCAGAACTTGCAATGCCGGGTGCAAATATCTCCGCCTATCATAAACGTGGCGGTGCCCATGCGCCAGCACTCATTGCGGTTAGGGCACAGTCCGCTCTCGCAAATGGTGTGCAGGCTGTTCTTATGTATAATAGACTGCGTGTCACCATAATGCTGATTGGTCGCCATGCTTGTGCGCAGCCACTCGGGCTTCATGACGTGTGGCGGACGGCCGAAGAGCAGCCTGAGCATCTTGCTATTGCTCATGCCGCGAATGATGTGGGATGTATCTATGCCGCCGAGAGCCTTCTCTACCGACTCTCTGTCAAATGTCACGTGCTTCAGAGCATCAGAAACGGGAGCCAGGTCTTGCAATAGAAAATAATCACCCCTAAGAGTGAGGGTCTCGATGGTATTGTTTCTTATTTCCAGATAAGCGGTTATCAGGCCCACCTCAGGAAAGCGATGACGTCTCACTACCGTGAACGAAGGGTCGTTGCCATAAATAAACTCCTTGCTCTTCCACACCTTCTCCAGCTCTCCGATGCTTCTCATATCCGCCTCGGTGAGTGTTCTGACCTTATCACCGCACATTTGCTTTCTGGCAAAGCTCACCAGCTGGTCTTTTGTTATGGCAGTGTAATTGCCCACATTGGTCACTTTCTTGCTCAGAGAGGTAATGCCCTTGGTAGGCAATTTCTCTTTGTGAGTGGTTATGCAGTGCTGCAAAACGTTGAGATCAGAGCCGAACAGCAGCGTGTTGTGCATAACATTGCGATGCGGCGTGGTGTAAAAAGCGGCGCCGGCCACTTTCTTCCCGTCTATCAATATATCGTTACGGCCCGTCACCTCAGCCGGTATGTCCAGGGCCTGCAACACATGTGCCGTAGCGCCCATGTACTTACGGAATGTGTCTTCCACCTGATCATCTTTCACGATATACGAAAACTGCAGGCAGCCCTTGTCGGCAAAGACACAGCCTCCCCCACTCTTGCGACGGAAGATGGTTATGCCATGCTGCTTGCAATAATCTATATTCACCTCATTGGCAACAAGTTGGTTGCGGCCAACCATCAGCGTGGGAGGCACGCACCACACAAAGAAGTACTCATCGTCTATGAAATGATTGGCTACATACTCTTCCACAGCGAAATAAAAAGCCGGTGTCTGCCGCTCCAGGGGCTGTTCCGGTATAACGATATATCTCATGTTGTGCTTATTGAATGCTCTGCAAAGTTATATAATTTATTCCGTCAGGGCAAGAGAAACGAGGAAAAATCAAGACAAACAACACCTGCCCTCATGCAGAAAACAGCAAGGCCCTTAGCCTATATCATATACATCCATCAAGAAAAAAATCTATCTGCGCCTTCACACATGCGCTAATCCTATTGGGAAGTGACAAGCATAGTCTACCTGAAGAACCTGTCGGCAAAGCTCAGCACCTGCTTCCAGTCATAAGGCAGTACGGCATGTTTGCCCGCACGGATATGATAGCCTATGTAACCTTTGTTGAAGGGCTGGTTGACAGGTGGCAGAGAGTCTGTGCCAATGCCTTTCTCACCATACAGGGCATAAACACCTTCTGCGCCCTTGGCACCCAGAAACTCGCCTTTCGGGTCGCCCCACTTATCGTCTTGGGCACTGGCCACATACACCGGGCGGGGCGCGATGAGCGAGATGACCGTGTGCTGGTCGAAGGGCATACAGTTTTCACGGTCTGAGAATTGCTTGAAGTTATCGTCAAACCACGCCGGCATGACATGATTGATGGATGTAGGCGTCTCGCCTATCATCCGGCGTGAGAGTGCCGTGCCGCAGCATCCGGCGTTGATGAGCACCACCATGGCAAACCTCCGGTCGTTGGCACCGGCCCAAAGCGCCGTCTTGGCGAGGCGTGAATGGCCGAAAAGGCCCACCTTACTTGCGTCTATCTGAGCATCAGTCTGAAGATAGTCCATCGCTCTGCTGGCACACCAGGCCCATAAGGCGATGGAGCCCCACTCATCGGGGTCGGGCCTGACCTGCCCCTTGCGATAATAATAAGGCATAAGACCCTCACTATAGGCCCTGAGAGCCTTGTCGGGGCACACCTCGGTGTATCTGAATGTGGCCAAGCCATAGCCATGCGCCAGTATGTCATGCAGCTGCCATTCGGGGGCAGTGGCTATCTTGCTGTTGTCGCAAAACGACAAGCCCAGGAAAAGGGGCACCTTGCCCTGTGCCTTGCGGGGAAGATAGACCTGCAAATGCAAGACAGGCGCCTGGGGATTATCACTCAATCGCAACGTGACAACCTTTCTTATAGCCTCGCCCTTGAGCGCCTTCGTCTCCAGAGTGTCAACACTCCACGGCAAGGCATGAGCCAGTTGCGGAGCCCGGCCATACATATAAGTTGTCAGCATTTTTACTAGTTGCGGTCGTCTGGTGTTTTCCCATTCTTCTGCGGTGCTCACTCTGTGTCCATCCTCCATGACGAGAGGGTCGGGAAGAACATATTGAGGAATTTTATCTTCCTCATACTGAGCCGTTTTGTAGAAATAATTAAAATCTCTCTTAACGGGTTTAAGTTCTTGTCCGAAAGCGTCCGTGCATACGGAAAAGACTGCCACGAGCAACGCAACAACTTTCAAGGCACCAAACAGGGCGCTTTGACAATGCAAAAAGGGCACTTTTGCAAGCGCAAAGTGCCTATATTGCGATGTAAAAAGCATGTTTTTCAATCGGCAAGCAGTTTGTCAAGAAATTTATTTAAGTCATCATCCAGCCCTTCCATGAGGTCGCCTCCCAGTATGACCGTGTCATCGTCTACCAGGAAGAGCTCTGTGAGGGCCTCCTTGTCATCGTTTTCCAGCACGAAGCTATAGGGCTTCATCACCCCCAAGGCCTCCATCTCCTTGGCATTGCGCTGTATGCGCTGCCTGATGATGCTTGCGGCAGCGTTGTAGAAGTTTTCGTCTTTGTTGTCAATCCACTGCTCAATCACGCATCGGGTAATCTCGTTGTCCTCGTCATCATAAGCCATCAGGTCACCGCTGTCTTGTGAGAGGCGCAGATGAATGTCGGTCATGCGCAGGTCGTCGTTGGTCAATGGCATCTTCTCGGCCACCTTTCTGAGAAAGCGGTCAATTTGTTGTAACGTCAGTTCGTTGGCTTTCATAATATTCGTGCTAAATGATTACAATGCAAAAGTAAACATTTTATTTCTCTTCGCAAACGATTTCGGATAAGATTTGTTAACACAAAATGTTTTTTAACCAATTTGTTGGCTATACTAAAAAATATACGTACTTTTGCATTTGCAAAGTAGAGTTTACAAAACTCCCTAAATCATCATGACAAACAAGATTAAACATATTGGCAAGATAGACTCAGTGACACGGCAAGGGGTGAAAGTGCGCATCTTGCAAGCCTCAGCCTGCTCGTCGTGCAAGGCCTCGCGGCTGTGCAATGCCTCTGAGAAGAAGGAGAAGCTGGTAGACGTAAGCCTGCCGGATGCCTCCAGCCGCTATCACGTAGGCGACGACGTGGTGGTGGTGGCATCGAGTGCCACAGGCATGAAAGCCGTGCTGATAGGCTTCGGCCTGCCTTTCCTGGTGCTTGTGGCAGTGCTTTTCGGCGCGATGAAAGCAACGGGCAACGAGCCTTTGGCCGCATTGCTGAGCCTGGCGGCCCTGGTGCCCTACTATCTCGTAGTCTACGCCTTCAGGCGCAAGCTGTATGATGAGTTTCGTTTCACCTTAGAATAAAATAATTCAACTAAAACAAATACAAACAATTATGGATTTTATGTTCAGTGCAGTAATCGTTCTTGGCCTCATCGCCCTTATAGCCGCTGTGGTGCTATACGCGTGCTCCAAGAAGTTTGCTGTTAAGGAAGATCCACGTATCGCACAGGTTCAGGACATCCTGCCTGGTGCCAACTGTGGTGGCTGTGGCTTTGCGGGCTGCGCCAACATGGCCGAGGCGCTGGTGAAGGGTTGTGACGCCGGTTCGATAGAAGGATTATTATGCCCCGTAGGAGGGCAGGAAGTGATGGGCCAGGTGGCCGACCTGCTGGGAATAGCAGTGGCCAACACCGAGCCTATGGTAGCAGTGGTGCGCTGCAACGGCACGTGTGAGCTGAGGCCGCGCATAGTGGAATATGACGGCTTGCGCACCTGCGCGGCACAGAATGCCACCGGAACGGGCGAGACAGGTTGCGGCTTTGGCTGCCTGGGATGTGGCGACTGCACGCGCGCTTGTACATTCGACGCCATACACATGAACCCTGAAACAGGGCTGCCAGAGGTGGATGAAGACAAGTGTACCAGTTGCGGAGCCTGCGTGAAGGCTTGCCCCAGACACATCATAGAGTTGCGCAAGAAGGGTCCGAAGAACCGCCGCGTATATGTGAGCTGCGTGAACAAGGACAAAGGTGCCGTGGCAAAGAAGAACTGCCAGGTGGCTTGCATAGGCTGCGGCAAGTGTCAGAAGGTGTGCAAGTTTGATGCCATCACGATAGAGAACAATCTCTCGTATATTGATTTTAACAAGTGCAGGCTGTGCACCAAATGCGTAGACGAGTGCCCCACCGGCGCTATCATAAAAGTGAACTTCCCGGTACGCAAGCCTAAGCAGACAGAACCGGCTCAGGCCACCGTGGCTGCCGGTGCACCAACAGAACAAACTACTAAGGAGGAAAGCAAAGCATGAAACTAAGGACTTTTCATATTGGAGGCGTTCATCCAGAGGAGAACAAACTCACTGCCGAGATACCCACTAAGCAAGCAGACCTGCCCCAGGAGGCCATATTCCCTCTGGGACAACATATAGGCGCACCCGCCAAGCCCGTGGTGAAACGGGGCGACAAGGTGAAGGTGGGCACACTCATTGCAGAGGCAGGCGGATTTGTCAGCGCGCCCATCTATTCGTCGGTGTCGGGCACGGTGCTCAAGATAGACACCTCAGTGGATGCTACGGGCTACAGAAAGCCTGTTATTATAATAAAGGTGGAAGGCGACGAGTGGGAAGAGAGCATCGACCGCTCTGACAAGCTCGAAACAGTGGCCAGTCATACCGAGCTCACGCCCGAGGAAATCGTGGCAAGAGTGAAGAAAGCCGGAGTAACGGGCATGGGAGGCGCCGGATTCCCCACCTTCATCAAGCTCTGTCCGCCACCGGGCTGCAAGGCTGAGTGCGTGATTATCAACGGCGTGGAGTGTGAGCCCTACATCACGGCCGACTACAGACTGGAGATGGAGCACGCTGATGAGATTATAGAGGGAACAAGGTTGCTCATGAAGGCAGCCAAGGTGACCCGCGGCTACATCGGCATAGAAGAGAACAAGCCCAAGGCCATCGCGCTGTTTGAGGAGAAGCTGAAGGATGACGACCAGATAGAGGTTGTTGCTCTGAAGCAGAAATATCCGCAAGGAGGCGAGAAACAGCTGGTAGACGCCGTCATCAACCGTCAGGTGCCTGCGCCACCCGCCATACCTGTAAACGTGGGTGCCATCGTGCAGAACGTGGGAACAGCCTTCGCTGTATATCAGGCCGTGATGAAGAACAAGCCGCTCTTTGAGAGATACACCAGCGTGACGGGCAAGAAGATAGCCCACCCGGGCAACTTCCTGGTGCGCATGGGCACACCTTTCAGACAGCTGATAGATGCCTGCGGAGGCATGCCAGAGGGCGACAACAAGGTGCTGGCGGGCGGACCTATGATGGGTAAGGCCGTTTTCTCACTCGACGTACCCGTGTGCAAGGGCACCAACTCAGTGACCGTGCTCTCCGGTGCCGACGCTCACAGAAAGAAAGCACAAAACTGCATTCGCTGCGCCAAGTGCGTATCGGTGTGCCCCATGGGCCTGGAGCCTTATCTGCTGGCTACACTATCTGTTGCCAAAGACTATGAGCGGCTTGAGGCAGAAGATATTACCTCATGCATCTCGTGCGGCTCATGCCAGTTCACCTGCCCGGCTCACCGTCCGCTGCTCGACAACATCCTGCAAGGAAAGGGTGCCGTGATGGGCATTATCAAGGCACGCGCGGCTAAGGCAAAGGCCGAGGCTGCTGCCAAGAAGGCAGAAGAAGAAAAGAAGGCTGAGGCTAAGGCCTGATGCCAGAATGATTAATAAAATAATGAACAAAAGAAATAATGGATAAGCTAATCGTTTCATTATCGCCGCACGCACATGGCACCGACAGCGTAGAGCGCAACATGTGGGGTGTTATCATCGCCCTTATACCCGCCCTGCTTGTGTCGTTTGCATTCTTCGGATTGGGCTCTGTCGTTGTATGCCTGACCAGTGTGGCAGCCTGCGTGTTTTTTGAGTGGGCTATAACAAAATATATGCTGAAAGAAGAACCTACCCTTACGGATGGTTCGGCTGTTATAACGGGTTTGCTCCTGGGCATGAACCTGCCCTCAAACCTGCCTCTGTGGATTATCATCATAGGTGCCCTGGTGGCCATCGGCGTAGCCAAGATGTCGTTTGGAGGCCTCGGTCACAATCCTTTTAACCCCGCTCTTGTGGGCAGATGCTTCTTGCTGGTGTCCTTCCCCGCACAGATGACGAGCTGGCCCGTCATTGGTCAGCTCACCAGCTACACCGACGCACAGACAGGAGCAACGCCTCTTGCCGTGATGAAGATGGCCATTAAAAACAACGATGCGTCGCTGCTCAACCAGCTGCCCGACGCCTTCAGCATGCTCATAGGCAACACATCGGCTGCCAATATGGGTGGCGGCGCCCTGGGTGAGGTGTGTGCCCTGGCACTGATTATAGGTCTTTGCTTCATGCTGTGGCGTAAAATCATCACATGGCACATCCCTGTGAGCATCCTGGCTACGGTGCTGGTGTTCACCGGATTGCTGCATCTGGCCAACCCCGTATATGCTAATCCGCTGCACGAACTGCTGTCAGGAGGACTCATGCTGGGTGCCATCTTCATGGCTACAGATTATGTCACCTCACCTATGACGCACAAGGGACAGATCATCTACGGCATAGCCATCGGCTTCCTGACCGTTGTGATACGCGACTGGGGCTCTTATCCTGAGGGCATGTCATTCGCCATTCTCATCATGAACGGCTTCACGCCACTCATCAACCATTACATCAAGCCCAAGCGCTTCGGCGAAGTACCGGCTAAAAAGTAAAGAAGGAGACAACAAAAAATGGAAAAGCTTAAACCAACACTAAAGAATATGACCTTGGTGCTTGTGATAGTGGCCGTTGTAGTGGGCGTTATCCTGGCATTCGTAAACCACATCACCGAGGGTCCTATCAAGGCAAAGGCCGCGCAAACGCTTGCTGCCGGCATTAAGACTGTGATGCACTCAGACAACCTGAAAGTGGGCGACGACATCTGCTTCAGCAATGATGAGGATGGCGACGGGCGCAAAGAAGATTATGTGATACACCCATGTGCCGACAGCAATGGCAAGGCTCTGGGAGCTGCCGTAGAGAGTACGACCACCGGTTTCGGCGGCGACCTGAAGGTGCTCGTGGGCTTTGACCCGCAGGGAAAGATACTGGGTTACACCATTCTTGAGACTGCCGAAACGCCGGGACTCGGCATGAAGGCCGGCGAATGGTTTCAGAAGGGTGGAAAAGGCGACATCATAGGCAAGAGCCCTGCCGACAAACCGCTGCAGGTAAGCAAAGACGGTGGCGACGTAGACGCCATCACAGCCAGCACCATCACCAGCCGCGCCTTCCTGAAAGCCGTTAATCAAGCCTATCAGGCATATAAGAGCAACAAATAAAACGAGGAGGAATAAAGAATATGAGTAATCTTAAAATTTTCTTGAACGGACTTATCAAGGAGAACCCTACATTTGTGCTCTTCCTCGGTATGTGCCCTACCCTGGCCACAACAACAAGTGCCATAAACGGTATGAGCATGGGTCTGGCCACCATGGCCGTACTGATATGCACCAACTTTGTTATTTCGCTCATACGCAAGTTGGTGCCCGACATGGTGCATATACCTGTTTACATCGTGGTAATCGCCGCTTTCGTCACCGTGCTGCAAATGTTTATGCAAGCCTACGCGCCCGATTCCATCAATAAGGCACTGGGCATCTACATCCCGCTTATCGTGGTGAACTGCATCATATTGGGACGCGCCGAGTCGTTCGCGTGCAAGAACACGCCGGTAGCCAGCATCTTCGACGGACTGGGCATCGGCCTGGGCTTCGCCATCGCACTGACACTGCTGGGCGCCGTGCGTGAGTTGCTGGGCGCAGGCAGCATCTTCGGCATCGCCTTGCTGCCCGAACAGTTCAACATTCTGCTTTTTGTGCTGCCACCGGGAGCATTCCTCACACTGGGCTATCTCGTTGCCATATTCAACAAGATAAAAAGCCGCAATGCACAATAAACATCATTTCATAACGTTAAGACATTAAGACAATGGAATATTTACTGATATTTATATCTGCCATATTCGTCAATAACATTGTGCTCTCGCAGTTCCTGGGCATCTGCCCGTTCCTCGGCGTGAGCAAGAAGATTGACACATCGCTGGGCATGGGAGCTGCCGTGACCTTCGTGCTGACGCTGGCCACCATCGTAACCTATCTCCTGCAGATATATGTGCTCAATCCTTTCAACCTGCAATATTTGCAGACACTGGCCTTTATTCTCGTGATAGCCGCGCTGGTGCAGATGGTTGAAATCATCTTAAAGAAGGTTTCGCCCGCCCTCTATCAGGCTTTGGGCATCTTCCTTCCGCTTATCACGACAAACTGTGCCGTGCTGGGCGTTGCCATTCTGGTTATTCAGAAAGACTACAATCTCCTGGAGAGCGTGGTTTATGCCTTCTCCACGGCATTGGGCTTCGCTGTGGCACTCGTCACTTTTGCGGGCATCAGAGAGCAGCTCGCCCTCGTTAAGATACCCAAAGGCATGCAAGGCATGAGCATCGTGCTCATCACGGCCAGCCTCCTGGCACTTGCCTTCATGGGCTTCAGCGGCTTGCAAAGCGGCCTGAGCACATTGTTCGGATTGTCATAACTCATTGCGGCAGAGCTTGCTCTGCCGCATAAAGAAGATAACTTATTATTAATTAAGACAACATAACATGAAAGAAACAATTTTGGTAACTGGAGGTACGGGCTTCATTGGCTCTCACACAGCAGTAGAGCTGATAGAAGCGGGTTACAAGGTAGTAATAGTAGACGATCTGAGCAACTCAAAGATTGAGGTTCTGGATGGCATTGAGAAGATTACGGGCACACGTCCCTGTTTCGAAAAAATAGACTTACGTGACAAGCAGGCCACAGAAAATGTGTTCAAAAAATATCCTGACATCAAGGGCATCATACATTTTGCAGCATCAAAAGCTGTGGGTGAGAGTGTTCAGAAGCCCCTGCTCTACTATCGCAACAATATTGTTTCGCTCATCAACCTGCTCGAGCTGATGCCCGTTTACGGTGTGAAGGGCTTCATCTTCTCATCCAGCTGCACGGTTTACGGCCAGCCTAAGCCGGAGAATCTGCCTGTTACGGAAGACGCGCCTCACCAGAAAGCAACGTCGCCTTACGGCAATACAAAAGAGATTAACGAGCAGATTATCCTCGACACCATACATTCGGGCGCTCCCATCAAGAGCATTGTGCTGCGCTACTTCAACCCCATCGGCGCGCATCCGTCTGCACTCATAGGCGAGCTGCCTAACGGTGTGCCCAACAACCTCATTCCTTATGTCACGCAAACGGCCATGGGTATTCGCAAACAACTCACCATCTTCGGCAACGACTACAACACGCCCGATGGCACGTGTATACGTGATTACATCTACGTAGTAGACCTTGCCAAGGCTCACGTAGCTGCCATGGCACGTGTACTCGACCAGGACACCGAGCCGATTGAGTATTTCAACATCGGCACGGGCAAGGGTAACTCGACGCTGGAGATCGTCAACACCTTCGAAAAGGCTACCGGCGTGAAGGTTAACTGGAAGTTCGGCCCGAGACGAGAGGGTGACATTGAGAAGATATGGGGCGACTGCACAAAGGCCAACAAGGTGCTCGGCTGGAAAGCAGAAACACCCCTTGAGGATGTATTGGCAAGCGCCTGGAAGTGGCAGCAGAAGCTGCGGGCCGACGGCGTGATGTAATTTTGATATTTATAGAATTCATTATAAGCATTTAGTTGGGTTGTTATAACCCAAGTATTTTTTGTGTTTGTGTTGTTGTTATCCCTCGATGTGAATCGGGGGATAATTATTTCTGCAGCTCTCCTACCTCAAAAATAGGGCGGAAGTTGTGATTTTATCTAAGTTTATGCTAAAAAAAACTTTCAACAAATACTATTTCTTTGCCATATCAGAAAATTATCCTAACTTTGGCAAGTGATGAAAGCAAGAAACTTGACATTGCTCCTGTTGTGCTTGCTCATGCCTTTTGCTGCCCTGGCAAAGACGTGGCAGGCGGCTGATGTGCCCATGGTGCATCTGCAAGATGCGCGCAGATACGTTTGCGACCCTGAGAATATCCTCACCCAGCAGGCCAGAGACTCGGCCGACAGCTATCTCTACAGACTGGACAAGCAGTGTGGCATAGAGTCGGTTGTGGTCATTGTAGGCCACGTAAAGGATGGCGATGCCTTCAGAATGTGTCAGGACATCTTCGACAAATACGGGGTAGGCGACAAGAAGACGAGGCGAGGCATTGTGATAACCATAGCCGTAGACGACCGGAAATACTTCATCGAACCGGGCTACGGCCTGGAGCAAGACCTGACAGACGTGGAATGTGATGACATAGGAAGAATGTGCATTGCAGCCAACATGCGCAAGGGCAATGCCGACGACGCCGTGCTCAGCACGACAAAAGCCTTATACACTAAGTTCAAGACGGGCAAGCTGCCCGCAACCAGCCGTGCCGACGGCAATCAAGAGCTGTCGTGGGGAACGGTGTTCCTCATCGTCATCATCGTATGGATCATAGCCCTCATCTTCAGAAACCGGGGCGGACGCGGCGGTGGAGGCGGCTTCTTCTGGGCTTTTCCTTTCTTCATGGGAGGCTCAGGACCCTACAATCATGACATAGGCGATGGCTTCGGAGGGGGCTCGTTTGGCGGCGGAGGTGCCGGAGGAGGCGGCGCCGGGGGCGGATGGTAAACAATCTGACGCTTTGCTTGACACATTTTTACAAACAATTATATAATATATTGGATTATGAAAAAAGGACTTATCATTTGTCTGGCTGTTATAGCAGTGTTGGTGATATGGATTTTTAGTGGTTACAATGGCATGGTTTCCAAGCAAGAAACGGCCACAACGGCACTGAGCAACGTAGAGGCTTCCTACCAAAGACGGGCCGACATGATGCCACAACTGGCCAAGATTGTGAAGGCTTATGCCAAGCATGAGCGCGAAACTTTCGAACAAGTGGCAAAGGCTCGCAACGCTGCCACACAGGTGCACTTGGATGCCAGCAACCTGACGGAAGAAAAACTGAAGCAGTATGAGGCCGCTCAGAATCAGTTAGCTCAGGCCATGAGCCGACTCATTGCCGTGAGTGAGCGCTATCCTGAGCTCAAGGCCAGCGAGAATTTTCGCGCTCTGCAAGTGCAAGAAGAGGGCACGGAGAACCGTATCAACGAGGCTCGCAGACAATATAATGATGCCGTGCAAGACTATAACGTCTCCATTCGCCGGATGCCGAATGCCATCATAGCCGGAATGTTCGGCTTCGACAAGATGGCAAAATTTGAGGCTCAGCCCGGCGCTGAGAAGGCTCCCGACCTGGATATATAAGCCATCGGCTGCCTGACACACGGCTCGCTACGGTCTGCTTGCCGCACGGTCGGGCTCTCACGTCATTCGTTCTGCAACCTAAAACCAGAGATGGTATGTACGGCTCAGGCATCATCAGCCACCGTGCATACCCTCTTTTATATTATGCCTTCGGCTCTTTCACTCTTATCAGGGCGTTGGCTATGATGGCCGTGATGCCGCCTGTAGAGATGCCCGAGGCGAAAATGGAGTGGATGAGCTGCGGCATCTTATCCAGAATGCCCGGGACAAGCTCCACGCTCATGCCCATGGCAAAGCTGATGGCCATCACCAATATGGCTTTACGGTTGATGTTTGTTGCGGCGATGATGCGTATGCCCGATGCTGCCACCGTGCCAAACATCAGGAGAGTAGCGCCACCCAGAACGCAATCGGGAATGAGAGAGAATAGCTGCCCCACCACGGGGAAAAGGCCTAACAGGAACAACGCTCCTGCTATAAAATAGCCCACATAGCGGCTGGCCACTCCCGTTAGCTGTATCATACCGTTGTTCTGGGCAAAGATGGAGTTGGGAAAGCTGTTGAAAACAGCTGCCAGCATAGAGTTGAAGCCATCGGCAAGTATGCCTCCCTGAGCCCTCTTCAAGAACACAGGTCCCTCTACGGGCTGTCCGGAGATGAGCGAGTTGGCTGTTATATCGCCGAAAGCCTCAACCGCCGTAACCAGATAGATGATGCCCAGAGCTATGATACTGCCAACGTCGAAATGCAGTCCGTACTTGAAAGGAACCGGTATGTTAACAGCCCCCGCACCATGCAGCTGCGTGAAGTCTATCATGCCCATCAACCATGCCACCACACAGCCTATGATGAGACCGATGACAATGGAACCCATTCTGAGGTATTGGTTCTGCGATCTGTTGAAGAAGATGATGGTTACGAGCACCAATACGGCCAGTGCCAAATATTTTATAGAGCCGAACGTACCGTCGTCTATAGCCGCCTGCCCGCCTCCGCAACTGTTGATACCGGCCTTGATGAGGCACAGGCCGATGAGCGTCACAACGATGCCCGACACCAATGGCGTGATGATTTTGCGGGCATAGGGCAGCAAACGGCTCACCGCCATCTCTACAACCGATGCCACCATACATGCGCCGAAGATATAGCTAAGGGCCGTGGGCGCGTCGATGCGACCGTTGACCATGCCGAGCATTCCGGCGCCTATAATCGGAGAGATGAAGGAGAACGACGTTCCTTGTATGCAGAGCAGCCCCGCACCCAAAGGTCCTATGCGGTGACATTGTATGAAGGTAGCCAAGCCGGAGACAAAGAGCGACATAGAAACGAGGAAGCCAGTTGTTTCCAAGTCAAACTTCAAGGCAGAGCTGATGATGAGCGGCGGTGTGATGATGGCCACGAAGATGGCCAACAGATGCTGCAAAGCAGCGAAAAGCGTTCCGCGAAGGGGCGGACGGTCATTGAGGCCGTATATCAAGTCAGATGATTCTTGCATCGTATCAGTCCTCTCTCAGTTTTATTTCACAGTTGTCGAGCGAGTCTACAATGGCCAGACTCTCGCACCTTATGCCCTCAGCCTCAATGGCTTTGCGTCCGTGCTGAAAAGCCTTCTCAATGATAAATCCCATACCCACGAGCTTGGCACCGGCCTGATGACAGAGGTCGATGATGCCCTTGGCCGCATTGCCGTAGGCCAGAAAGTCGTCTACAAAGATAACCTTATCGTCGGGCGTGAGATAATCTTTCGATATAACCACATGATATTCTCTCTGCTTAGTGAAAGAAAAGACACGCGTAGAGAGCATATTGTCCATTGTTGAGGGCTTCTTTTTCTTGGCAAACACAACAGGCAGGTCAAGTAAAAAGCCCATCATGATGGCGGGCGCTATGCCACTTGCCTCGATGGTAATAATCTTGTTGACATCCGAAGAGGCAAACCGGCGTATCAGTTCCACAGCCACTGCCTTCATCAAATTGGGGTCCATCTGATGGTTGATAAATTTGTCTACCTTCAGTATTCCGCCGGGGTAGCACTTTCCGTCCTTGAGGATACGGTCACGAAGTAGTTTCATAATTAATAGATGTTTTAATAGTCTGCAAAGTTACAATAAACTTACGATGTGACAAAGAAATTAACGGATAAACCCGCATCAGCGTGGGTGGAGCGCCGGCGGCTAGCAGCACAGCATTGCCTTCGAGTAATCTGTCTCATCTGTTAATTATTGCATTTTCAAAGCAAATAACAATTTGTCACTGCTTATAAATGATGACGCAATTTCTTAAAGACGTAACTGAGTATCAAACTCTACTCGTTTGGATTAGGCTCAGCAGCAAATTCATGGTCTTCTTCAATCTGATTATACTTAGAAGTGTGATCTTGCAAAAAAATATGGTTTAATGTATAAGCAAGAGACTCTAATGTTGTCTGCCGGTGATTGGGCTTTAGCTCACACTCCCATACAATAATGACATGCCATCCCATTTCTGCCAATTTCTGTTGTTCCTTCTTATCTCTTTCTTGATTCCTAGCTATTTTATCGAACCAATATTTCGTATTAGACTTTGGCTTCCTAAATTCAGAACAATTATGCCCATGCCAAAAACAGCCATTTACAAAAATACAAGTCCGATACTTCCGTAAAACAATGTCTGGATGGCCTGGCAATCGTTTTAGGTTGATTCTATATCTAAAACCTAGTTTCCACAAATATTTCCGTACTATCAACTCAGGCTTTGTATTGCTTGAATGGATAGATGACATAATCTTGCTTCGTGTCGTGGTAGATAATTTGGTCATACATTATGCTTTACTTATACAAAAGTACACATAAAAATCGTTTCACTAATAAAAGTTCAAGAAAAAAAATAGTATCTTTGCACCTAAAAGGAAGAGTAATGGCATTCAAAAAGACATATACCTTAATTCCGCAACACTTTGATTTAACTTTATTTATAAGTACCTGAG
>SAMEA3663095__coassemble_793_pt1 | contig 61595 bp, 46 predicted proteins | sample SAMEA3663095__metabat2_high_PE_003 | metagenome-assembled genome bin SAMEA3663095 (sample SAMEA3663095) | pig gut metagenome | biome: pig gut; feature: pig-associated habitat; material: faeces | place: France | collected 2012
GCCGTTTTGTTACATGTTTAATCAAAATCTATCGTATGAATTTCACTTTGCTGCATAAGAAAAGGGGCGGCAGCATAAAATTGGCCGCCGTGCCGCCCCTAAAGCCAAGTACCTCTGGACATAGTCCACGAGTACCAAACATCTCGTTGCAAAGATATGAAAATTCCGCGATAGTTCCAATGTTAGTAGGAAAGCAATTACAGATTACCCAACGATAATGCTGCGTTGGTATTTCCGCCGTTATGTCTTGCCAGTGCTGTGGTGTCGCCGAACATGGCGGCGAGTGCATCGGAAATGAGACCCTGGTAGGCATCGCCGTAGAATTGAGCTTCGAAGTCGTTTAGGCGGTGGATGCTGTAGAGGTATTTCTTGGCAAACCAGTCGCGACGCTTGCGGTGCCCTTTGCCTTTGTTCCACTTCTTGCCACGCAGAAACTGCAGGCCATTCTCATCATCCTTTCCGCTGTTGCCGCGCCTGTAGCCCTTGCCGAATAGCAAGACCGGGTCAATGCAAAGGGAGGCGCTACCTTAAAAAACACAATTTTTTGGGGGGAGGGAGGAACCAAAAGGCATAATATCTGTTGATATATACCTAAAAAAGAAACATAATTAGTAATTTTGCAGCATGACAAGAGAAGAACGATATACAAGTATACTCAAATATTTCAGAGAGCATGAGGGACATGTGACCACTGAACTGCAGTTCGGCTCAGCCTTCCAGTTGCTTTGCGCCACCCTACTCAGCGCACAGTGTACCGACAAGCGCATCAACGCCATCACGCCAGAGCTGTTTAAGCACTATCCCGATGCCCACCTCATGGCTCAGGCCACGCCCGAAGAAGTCTACGAATACATCAAGTCGGTGAGCTATCCCAACGCCAAGGCACGCCATTTGGTGGAGATGTCGAAGATGCTGGTAAGCGATTATGGCGGTGAAGTGCCTTCTGAGCCCGACCAGCTCATGCGCCTGCCCGGCGTGGGTCGCAAGACGGCTAACGTGCTGCAAGCTGTGTGGTTTGGGAAAGCTACTATGGCCGTAGACACACATGTCTATCGCGTGAGCCACCGCCTGGGCCTTGTACCCGCCATGGCCAACACACCACGTAAAGTAGAGGATTATTTGATGCGCCACATACCCGAGGCCGACATTCCCGATGCCCACCACTGGCTGCTGCTCCACGGCCGTTATGTGTGCAAGAGTGCCAAGCCCATGTGCGACAAATGTCCCTTCAACGGCTTCTGCCCCAAGAACATCAAGGGCAGCAAACTGGCATAGCCGGCTTCAACTTTCAGCCAACTGTCACCCCACCCCAAGGCTTACCCATATTAAAAAGGAGCGAGAGTAACAACGCTCCCACTCCTTTATAAATGTTATTGAATTTTCTTCGGACTCATGTCTATATACAGGCTAGGCGGCTCTTGCAAGTTTCCGGGCACAATACCGGCAAAAGCGGGTTCCAGTCCGGCTTTCTTTTCTATCGCCAAAGCCTCATCAGAGAAAGGAATGTTGCGGTATACATGCATATTGGTTACCAGCACGCCCTTTCCACTGTTCTTCAAGTAATTGTCTTTCACATAGTTGTCGTCTACCGTAATATCATAGTCGCGGTCAGAGTCTATGTGCAGCCACATCTGCCTGACGCTGTTAATAAAGTTGTGCTTGATTGTCCAGCCCGACGATCCATCGTCTGGATAGATGCAACGAGGGCCATTATACAGGTAGTTGTCTGCACACACAGAACCCGGCTGCCTGCCCAGCATGTATATGATGCCGCCATCCGTAAGCACACGGTGGGTATTGCCCAGTTTGTTGAAGCTGATGTTGTTGGCCGCGGCCACCTTTGATTCGGGTATGCCGGCATTGCCCCACCACCAGCCAAGCGATATGGCGCCATACGGAACCTCGGCTATATCGTTGTGGGTGAAGCTAACGTTCTTCACGAAGAAGCCGTTCATAGCCTCTATCTGTCGGAAGTCTTCCGATACATAGCGCACATAATTGTTGCTGATGTTCACGTTTTGGCACACGCCCTCCACGCCTTTGGCAAACCGGCCTTCGCCGTCGCCTATCTCATAATGCTGCGGATGTCCCACGCTGACGGCCGAACCCAGCAAGTCGGTGAAGGTATTGCCAGTCACCTCTATGTTGTTGTCATCGTTGTCTATGTTGATGGCCACGGCCGAAGAGAGATCTCTGAAGTGGTTTCTGACAATCTTTACGTTCTGTGCCGAGCGTATCTCTATGGTGCCATCGGGCACATCACACGAGTTATATTTAGACGGATGCCAGTTGCCATCGGGTATATATTTCGTGGCAAGTCCCAACGACTGTATGCCTCCGAAACCCCTTGAGCCAGCCACCTGCATCAGGTTCCACGCGTCGTTGCAGAAGGTGAGGCCCTCCAGAGTGATATTTCCGGCGCGGTGAGCATTGTCACGGCCTATGATGCGCACCAGTCCCTCGGTCAGGGGGGCTATCACCGTGGCCTGGGTCATATCTTCGCCGTCGCTCATATAATAGAGCATGTGGGCCTTACGGTCGAAGTAGAACTCGCCGGGATCGTCTAGCAGCTCCTTGGCATTGCGCACAAAGAAGCCACCCTGCCACTTCATCTTGGCCCATTTCAGATTAGTGAGTATGGCGCCATAAGGCTGCTGAAGCTCTACGGCAATGGTGTCGCCCCATTTTTGCATATCCTTCACGCACAGAATCTTCTCATTCCACACCACGTTTTGCACCAGCTCCACGTCTTCGGGGTTGCCAAAGGCCATCATCTCCTTGCCCGCCGGCATCTTGATGCCCAGTGCAGCCTTTCCGGGCCCCATGGCCCAAGGCTCCGTGCCCTTTATGTCATATTCGCCATAAGCGCCCAATCCTGTGATGAGCTGACGCGAACCAGCCATGCGGCACCGCTTTCCGTTGACGAAGAGCGAGCGCAGCTTATGGTCGCTCTGCAGCGGCGCGCACCACAGATTGCCGTGTATGCGCTTCCATCCCGTTACATGTCGGCCACCGCTTATCACGGGCGTCTCGCCCGCGGCAGCCCGCAACGTAATGGTGTGTGTGTTATTTGCCGAGCTGTTCGGGCCGAAGGTAAGGGGCTCGCCCAACTCATATTCGCCGCCGTGCAGCGTCACCACGATGTCGGTTTTCATGCCTTTAGCGGCCGCACCCACCTGCTTCATCACCTTTTGCAGCGTAGCCGGTGTGGCCACAAAGGTTTTCTGGGCGTGTGCCGACAGGGCACACGCCACGATACCTGCAATAAAAACTATACTTTTTTTGTTCATATACTGATTTTGTTTCCTATGTTCTTGTCTGTTAGCCTCTGCGTCAAGTCAGAGCTATTAGTCACACCGCGCCGTCGAGTGTCTGACTTGCGGTTGGGCGATCGTCACTCTTCTTGATGACATCCAGCGTCCACACGCAGCTGTCAGTGAGCTTTCCCGAGGTAACCCTCACCGTATTCTTGCCGTCACGCAGCCTGATGTTCTTAAACACCACGCGGCCTAAGCCGTCCTTCTTGCCCGTGGCCACCTTCTTGCCGTTTAGGTATAGCGTGGCCTGCGGCTGATTGGTGTACACCTTTATGTCGGTAACGGGCTCTGTGCGCTCGGTATATCTGCGCGAGGCGATATAGAGCATGGGCGTTGAGGTCCAGTTGGCCTGATAGAAGAAGTAGCTGTCTTTCTTGGTCTTACGGTCGTAGGTCACCATGCCCTTATCGTTTATGCCCCTGGCATCGCCCTCATTGCGTATGCTGGAAGGATTGTCGCTGTATTGCCAGATAAACTTGCACCACACCCATGGTCGCACAGACAGCTGTTTCCAGTTGTCTTCGTGCACGCGAGCCTGGTCTTCCTCATAGTGCACAAAGTTGGTTGACTTCTTGTTGAAAGCATGCTTCAGCGGGCTTCCGGCGGCGCCATACTCGCACAGCCCCACGGGTTGCGGCCACGCCTCTTTGCGTGCCTGGTCGAGGAAGTCGCCCACGTTCTTGTCAGACGTATACCACCCGAAGTATTTGTTCCAGCCCAGCAGGTCGGTGATGTGCTGAAAGCCGTCCTGACTATAGCATATAGCCAGCGTGGTGAGCCTTGACGGATCGAGTTGCTTAGCCCGTTGGTTGAGCTTGTGAAGGAAGGTGGCAGGCTCGTCATACTTGAACGACAGCTCGTTGCAGAGGCTCCACATGCAGATGGCCGGCGCGTTATAGTTCTGCTTGATCATCTCCTCCAGGTTCTGCATCACGTGGGATTCCAAGTCGTTATTGCTCACGTATCCGGGCGAGCTATAGCCTCCGGGGCCTGCCAGATTGAGCTCATACCACACCACAATGCCCCTTTTGCTGTATTGCTCCACGTCTTGGCGCGAGTGTGGATAGTGTACAAAGCGCACGCCCGTGGCTCCCATGTCGGCAATAATCTGCGCATCTTGCTCTAAGGCTTTCTCGTTGAGCAGGCTGCCGGTGCCGTATGCTTCCTCGTGGCGGCACACTCCGTGCAGGTCGAGATGCCTGCCGTTGAGCATGAAGCCCTGGTCGGGGTCTACGTTGAAGTATCTGAAGCCCGTTTCATCGGTCACCTCATCCACCACATTGCCGTTGTCAAGCAGTTCAACTTTCACCTTATATATATAGGGATCTTGCCTGCCGTTCCACAAATGGGGATTTGTTACGGTCAAGTTCTGCATCATGCGCTCGCCGCTTACGGCCGATGTATTTTCAGCCACGCAGCGTCCGCCGGCATCAATGATGCTGCATCGCAGTTGCTTGCCCTGCGTACCGGTGGTGAGCGAGAGCACCGTCTCTATGGTGCAACGCGCCTTTTGAGGGGTTATCTCCGTGGGATGCACATACACACCCGTCGAGGCGCAGTCGAGGGGGGATATGCAGTCGGGGCCTGTCACGATGAGATGAACGGGCCGTGTGATGCCTCCGTAGAGATTGAAGTCGCCTGCCAGCGGCGCCACATCCGTGCGATAGGCGTTGGAGGCCACCACCGACAATTTGTTGTCGCCCTCTTTCAGCTCGTGCGTCACCTCCATGCTGAAGGCCGTATAGCCGCCGGCATGGTGCCCCACGGTGTGTTGGTTGACCATCACATCGGCCACTGAGCACACGGCATCAAACTTCAAGAACACCCTCTTGCCTTGCATAGAGGCATCTTTAGGCAGCGAATGTTCGTAGATATAAGTACCGCGATCATACTTCATGCCATTAAACACATCGCGCAAGTTCCACGAGTGAGGTACGCTCACGGTCTGCACATTGGGCTTCTTACTCACGTCATAGGCGGGATAGAAGGTCCATCCGTCGCTTAGCAGCCTCTCCGCACGGGGTCCGGCCATGCTGCCCAGGATGCCCACAAGCAAGAGCAGAGCGGTCAAAAGATTCCTTTTCATGTAGAATGTCACTCTTTAGATGATTTTATTCAATGTCTTCTTTATTTCTAAATATGACGCATGAGCCCGCACTTTGTCTATTCGAAACGCCGAAATAATTCGTGCGGCATCACATCCGAGAGGCTCTTCCAAAGCCATCATCACCAAGCAAGCAAACAAGAAGCACCGTTTTGCTTGCCAAGAATGCCTGTTTTGAGCTGCGAAAGTGCCTATTTGGGCTTGTAAAAAGGCCGTTTTTAGAAGTTGGGGTAGGCGCTTCTGTCAACCCGCTGATTATCAACCGGATAGCAACCAAGCCCCAATCAGCTTCAAGAAGCCTTGTCATGAGCCTCCCGCTAAGACGCCGTCCGGCGGCTCTTTGTTGGGCCCAAACTCACCAAAACAGGTGTTTGGGGCTTGTGTGCGCACACAAAAACCTTGATATTGGTCAAGAATAGCGATAAAAGAGCAATATTATCTGCTTTTTTCTTGCGAACGTTGAAGAAACCAACTACCTTTGCAGTGCAATTAAGAGATAAGAAATTGTTTAGGTTAGTAGTAAATATAGATTTAGGTTTTTAGTTATTTTATTTAAGGTAGAAACAAAGATTGTTTCGTTTAATAGGTAAAGGTTTAGGTAAAAAGAGTGTTTCATAAAGCAGGATGACATCGATGCTGATTAATGGGGAGCTCCGGGAGGAGCGAACCAACAATCAAGCACGAAACACAAAACTTTTAGCCACAAAGATTAAAAGAATAATTCGCACAGCTCAAAAGGCTGTGCGTTTTTTGTGCCCCACCCCCATTCTCTTCAGCCAAAACCTTGCCGACGCAAGCACTCCGCGGCATGGCAGAGGAGCCACAGCCCGCCTCTCAGGGAGCAGCGCATAATGGTTCATCCCGCGGCAAGACCGATGACCACACACAACATGAGCGAAGCTGGCCTGCAAGGGCAAAAATTATTTTCACTTGAAGCAACGCGAGATAACTTTCAGAATAAGAGATGCTTCCGCCAAATGACGAAAGTTGTAGCGAAATTTAGTGCCAAAAAAGATGCGTGAAAGCCTTGCAGGTTATGTGATTTTTACTATCTTTGCAGTCGAAAACATCTGCCTGTTCGGACAACTCCGACGGAAACAAAACTAAAAATGTTTTCTAAAACGGGCAACTTTTCATATTATCGAAAAATATAATACGCTGTTAATCAGGCTAGATACATCGTTAAGTAGAAAACTTTTACACAACATGTAGAGCAAACTACAGAATAACGATATAGCAAACAAAGGCGATAAAGTTTCAAGAATTAAATATAATATCAAGCATAGACAACGCTATTAGAAATTTAGAAATGGAAATCAAGAATTTCACAATCACCAAACGTGACGGCAGCAGGGAGAGCTTCTCGCTCGACAAGATTATGAACGCCATCATGAAAGCTTTTCAGAGCGTGGGAGAAGAGGTAGACCTGAGCTCTATCTCGAAGATCATCTCACGGCTCAACATCACTAACGACATCCGCGTAGAGGACATCCAGAACCAGGTGGAGACGGCCCTGATGGAGGAAGGCTACTATAAGGTGGCCAAAAGCTTCATCATCTACCGCCAAGAACACACCGAAGACCGTGAGACACTGGCCAAGATGAAGTTCCTAACGGAGTATTGCGACGCCTCAAACGCTGCCACAGGCTCTAAATATGACGCCAATGCCAACGTTGAACACAAGAACATCGCCACGCTCATAGGCGAGTTGCCCAAGTCTAACTTCATCAGGCTCAACCGCCGGCTGCTCACCTCACGCATCAAGAAGATGTATGGCAAGGAGCTGGCTGATGAGTATATAGACAAGCTCACACACCACTTTATATACAAGAACGACGAAACCAGCCTGGCCAACTATTGCGCCAGCATCACCATGTATCCCTGGCTCATCGGCGGTACGACATCTATCGGAGGAAACTCTACGGCACCCACCAATCTGAAGAGCTTCTGTGGAGGATTCATCAACATGGTGTTCATGGTGTCGAGCATGTTGGCCGGTGCCTGCGCCACACCCGAATTCTTGATGTATATGAACTATTTCATACAGAAAGAATATGGCAAGGACTACTGGAAACGGGCCGACGAGGTGGTTGACTTGTCACTGCGCAAGCGTACCATAGACAAGGTTATCACCGACTGTTTCGAGCAGATTGTCTACTCGCTCAACCAACCCACGGGCGCAAGAAACTATCAGGCCGTGTTCTGGAACATCAGCTATTACGACAAATACTACTTCCAGTCTATCTTCGGAAACTTCTACTTCCCCGACGGAAGTCAGCCCGACTGGGACGGACTGAGCTGGTTGCAGAAGCGCTTCATGAAGTGGTTCAACAAGGAAAGAACCAAGACGGTGCTCACATTCCCCGTAGAAACCATGGCGTTGCTGACCGAAAACGGCGACTGCAAGGATAAGGAATGGGGCGACTTTACGGCAGAGATGTATGCCGAAGGCCACTCTTTCTTCACCTATATGAGCGACAACGCCGACTCGCTGAGCTCTTGCTGCCGCCTGCGCAACGAGATACAAGACAACGGCTTCAGCTATACGCTGGGCGCAGGAGGTGTGTCGACAGGCTCAAAGAGCGTGCTCACCATCAACCTGAACAGGTGCATACAGTATGCCGTAAACCATCAGATGGACTATAAAGAGTATCTCTCACACATCATAGACCTGTGCCATAAGGTGCAGCTGGCTTACAACGAGAACCTCAAAGAGCTGCAGGCACACGGCATGCTGCCACTCTTCGACGCCGGATATATCAACATCAAACGGCAATATCTCACCATCGGCATCAACGGACTGGTGGAAGCTGCCGAGTTTATGGGCCTTAAGATTACGCCAAACGATGACTATCTGCACTTCGTGCAAGGCATATTGGGCCTCGTAGAGCAGTATAACAAGAAGTATCGCTCTAAGGAAGCCATGTTCAACTGCGAGATGATACCGGCCGAGAACGTGGGCGTGAAGCACGCCAAGTGGGACAGAGAGGATGGTTACTTCGTTCCGCGCGACTGCTATAACTCTTACTTCTACGTGGTAGAGGATAATTCGCTCACCATTCTGGATAAGTTCAAACTGCACGGAGCGCCCTATATCGAGCATCTCACGGGCGGTTCGGCCCTCCACATGAACCTGGAGGAACATCTGTCTGAGCCGCAATACCGCCAGTTGCTGCGCGTGGCAGCCAAGGAAGGGTGCAACTACTTCACCTTTAACATTCCTAACACGGTGTGCAACGACTGCGGACACATCGACAAACGCTATCTCAAGGAATGCCCATGCTGCCATAGCAAGAATGTAGACTACCTGACACGCATCATAGGATACCTGAAGCGCGTGAGCAACTTCTCGGCTCCCAGACAGCAGGAGGCTCACCGGCGCTATTACGCTACAACAGACAAGTATGTTACTTGCGAAGCACAACAAGAGCAGAAACAGGCCGAAATGCCCAAAGTGAAGGTGGACGTGAAAGCTTGAAACAACTGACAAACAATGACAAACAGACTCTCCGGCACACCCTGCGAGGGCTGCCGGAGAGCTATAAACAACCAGGCAGAGATGCTTAAATACATTAACACCGACATAGTTTTCCAAGAAATACCCGATGAGGTGACGCTGGCCATCAACATATCCAACTGTCCGTGCCACTGTCCGGGGTGCCATAGCCCCTTCCTTTGGAAGGATGTGGGAGAGCCTCTCAATGCTGATGCGCTGGAAAAGATGATAGGCGAATATGGCAAAGAGATAACTTGCGTGAGCTTTATGGGCGGTGATGCCGAGCCGGAAAGCATAAACCAACTGGCAGCCTACATACACCGGAAGCACCCAACCTTCAAAGTGGGATGGTATTCCGGCAAAATAAGAATTCCTGAATGCGTCAACAAAAACGACTTCGACTACCTTAAGATTGGGCCATTTTTGAGACATTTGGGACCTCTAAAAAGCAAGACAACCAATCAGAGAATGTATAAGAAAAGCTCTAATGGACAGTTTATAGACATAACTAAGCGTTTTTGGATGCATTAAGGGCTATCACTTTGATGGCATTTTTACGATTTAAGTATTATTAACTTGCTACTTCGAATATTTATTCTTACATTTGACCCGAAGAGTGAAAGTGGGTTTTGTTCGAAAGCTTGTCAAATTTTTAAGAATCACAAAAATGCCTAAGTACAACATTCAAGAGAAGAAAGAAAAGAAAGCCGCTTATAGAAGCCTTGTAAGTCCGACCGTGATGGATGCTTTGCAGAGGGAGATTCTTCAGAAAATAGTTGTCGAAGCAAGATATAGAGACAAAGACTATTCTGCCAAACAACTGGCTGAGGACCTCAACACCAATACACGTTACATCTCAGCCGTGGTCAACGTGAGGTTTCACAAAAACTATTCTGAGTTCGTAAACAGCTACCGCATAGAGGAAGCTATGGCATTGCTCGTGGACAAACGCTACCAAGACCTTAATATGGAGGACATATCTGATATGGTGGGATTTGCCAACCGGCAAAGTTTCTACTCGGCTTTTTATCGGTTTACAGGCAAGACACCACGGCAATACCGCATAGAACAACTGGCCCAGCACCCCTCCCTGCGCAAGACACAAAGGGTGACGGATTGACAGACTTGTTTTTGTTACTTTCCCACAACCTGCTACTTACAATAGCTAAATACACTTAAAAGCCACAAAGAAACTAACTTTTTGTGGCTTTAAAGCTCCTTTTTGTTGATTTTACTGCATAAACCAACTTATTTTAAGCCAGGCTTTCTTGTTCGTTTACCTACAAAACAGTAACTTTGCATGCAAGAAGAAAAAATATAATAATAGCACAACAATGAAAGCAAAGGTATTTTTTTTAGCTGCGGCAGCCTCCTTGTCTATGGTTTCATGCGGCACTATTGGCACTACAGGAACTGCCTCATCGGCAGCAGGAAACGCCGTCAGCAGCATTTTAGGAGCCATAACAAATGGTGAAACAGTAGGAAACATTCTCTCATCAGTTATCGGCACAAACAAAGTTACCGCCCAGCAACTGGTCGGAACATGGCGATACAGCGGCCCGGGATGCGCTTTTACGTCTGACAACGCACTTGCCAAGGCAGGTGGAGAGGTGGCCGCCACTGAGGTAAAGAACAAACTCAAGACGCAATACAGCCAGCTGGGCTTCTCAAGCAGCAACACTTACGTAACCTTTAAGCAGGATGGTACGTTCTCTGCCAAGATAGACGGCAAGAGCTGGAGCGGCAACTACACCTTCGACGAGAGCAATCAGGAGATTAACTTTGCCGGTTTAATCATCAACCTGAAGGGCTATACAAAGCGCAATACATCGGGCATCAGCATTCTTTTTGAAAGCAAGAAGGTGCTCACTTTATTCCAAACGCTGGCCAGCTTGAGCGGAAACTCTACCGCACAAGTCATCAGCGACATATCTAAAAACTACAATGGAGTGCGCATAGGCTTTGACATGAAGAACTAATCTTCATGCCTTAGCCCGCAAACTGACATATTACCTAATTATTATAACAAACCAAATTGACAAACAAATGGAAAGAACCTGGAGATGGTTTGGCAAGAATGACACCATCACTCTTGCCATGCTAAAGCAGATAGGCGTGGAGGGCATCGTCACAGCCCTGCATGATGTTCCCCTCGGAGAGGTGTGGACACGTGAGAAAATACATGACCTGAAGAGCTACATCGAGTCGTATGGCATGAGATGGTCGGTGGTTGAGTCGCTCCCAGTCACCGAAACCATCAAGTACGGAGGCCCAGACCGCGACGAGCAGATAAGCATCTACAAACAGAGCTTGCGCAACCTGGCGGCCGAAGGCATACATACTATATGCTATAACTTCATGCCGGTGCTGGACTGGGCACGCACGGACTTAAACCATCCCAACCCTAACGGCACGACAAACCTCTACTTCAGCATACCCGAATTTGCCTACTTCGACATCTATATACTGAAGCGTGAGGGAGCCAAAGACGACTGGGCGAAGTTTAAAGTGCTGGGACCCGACGGCAAACCCAACGGCAGAGACGTGATGAAAGAGGTGGAGCAGCTGCGCCAGAAGATGACTCCCGAGGCTGAGCATCAGCTCGTAGAGAATATCGTTATCAAGACACAAGGCTTCGTGAGCGGCAATTTCAAGGAGGGCGACGAGCATCCTATAGAGCTGTTCAGGGAACTTTTGTCACGCTATAACAACATCAGCAAGGACCAACTGCGCGAAAACATGCGCTATTTTCTTGCCGCTATCATGCCGGTATGCGACGAATGCGACATGTACATGTGCGTTCACCCGGACGATCCACCCTTCCAGATACTCGGATTGCCACGCATCGTGACATGCGACGACGACATTAAGTGGTTCTTGCAGGCCGTAGACGACCCGCATAACGGGCTCACCTTCTGTGCGGGAAGCCTGTCGGCCGGCGCTCATAACAATGTTGTTGAGCTGGCAAAGAAGTATGCTTCGCGCACATGGTTCGTGCATTTGCGCAGCTGCCACGTGTTTGCCAACGGCGATTTCACCGAAGCGAGCCACCTGGGTGGCCGTGCCGATGTGATAGAACTGGCCAGAATATTCGAGCAGGAAGAGATGAAGCGCAGCACAAACGCCAACATAGCCCGTCTGCCCATGCGCGTAGACCACGGCATGACCATGCTCGGAGACGATAAGCGAGGCTATAACGCAGGCTATTCGTTCCTCGGACGCATGTTTGCCATGGGACAAGTGCAGGGCATTATAGCCACGGTAGACCGCGAACTGGGCAAGCCTTACCATCAGCCGGGCTTCTTTGAGTAAACTTAAAACATATAAATCTTTAAAATATAACACTATGAACAACTTGTTTGATATAAAAGATTACGTTGTTGTTATAACCGGCGGAACCGGTATCCTGGGCCGTTGCATCGCCAAATATCTTGCACTTAACGGCGCGAAAGTCATCATCCTGGGCCGTAAGGAAGAGGTTGGGCACGAGATAGAGAACGATATTCGCAAGGCAGACGGCGCTTGCGAGTTCATGAAGACAGACGTCATGAACCGCGAACTGGTTGAGCAGAACTGCAAAGACATAGTAGCTAAGTATGGCAAAGTAGACACCTTGCTCAACGCTGCGGGCGGAAACATGCCCGGAGCTACCATCGGTCCCGACCAGACATTCTTTGATTTAGACCCCGAACAGTTCCAGAAGGTGCTCAACCTGAACCTCACCGGCACGGTGATACCCACTCAGGTGTTTCTCAAGCCCATGGTGAAGGCGGGCAAGGGAAGCATCATCAACTTCTCGTCTATGGCAGCCTTCCGCCCCATGACACGCGTCTGCGGATATGCCGCAGCCAAGGCCGGCATCTCAAACTTCACAGCCTACATGGCCACAGAGACCGCCAAGAAGTTCGGCGAGGGCATTCGCGTAAACGCCATCGCACCCGGTTTCTTCATCACAGAGCAGAACAGAGCCCTGCTTACCAACCCTGACGGAAGCTACACACAGCGTGGCAAGGATGTGATACGCCAGACTCCGTTTGGCAGGATGGGCCAACCGGAAGAGCTGTGTGGCACGATTCACTATCTCATGAGCGATGCCGCTAAGTTCGTAACCGGCACGGTGGCCGTAGTAGACGGAGGCTTCAACGTCTTTGCCATGTAGCTTAAGCCCCATAACAACGGGCCTTAGAGCCCCACAAACAACCAATAAGAGGCAGGGAGCACGCCATTTGGAGTGCTCCCTTTTTGCGTTCTGACAGTGACAAAAGCATGCCTAGACGCTGTTGTGTGCGCACACAAGAACTTGATTAGCATCAAATAATCGACTAAAAATGTGCAAAACGTTGCACAAGCACTAGGACATTAGCTCTCCAGGCATTAACTTTGCATCGTATTTCAGGATAATATAAAGTTGAACAAAGGGCACGATGAGGGTGCCCGCAAAGAAGAAAGGAAAGATTATGAACAGGATGACAAAAGCTATGAAACGAATGTTTAAGAAGCTAGGTGCCGCTTTCGTAGAGGCAATGGAGGCTTACGGTGAAGCACTTATGAAGAGCAACGGCTCTTGGGCCGCCTAACATGGTGCAGCGTATAAGCTAATATATCAAGCAAGAAGGGCTATGACGTTGAGGCAATCTGCCTGCGTTCATAGCCCTTCCTGCTATTTAAACTTCAGCCCTAAGACCTATTGCTCAGGCTGAGCGTCAGGGTTCTGCACCAATGCGGGGTTAGAGTCAAGGTCGCCCTGCGGTATCTTGAACAAGAAATGCCTGCCTGCCTTGAAGTCCACATCATCGGCATCAAAGTAGGTTATGCCGTCGGCCTTGCCCTGTTTGCACTTTTGTGAGGCATATTGCCCAAGCACTCCACGGCGCAACTCATCGTAGAATATCTTTCCTTCACCCACAAACTCGAATCTGCGCTGCTGGAAAATCTCCTCGTCCATAGCTGCTTGCGTGGTGTAAGAATAGGCACTTAGCCCTGCGCGCTCGCGTATCAGGTTGAGCTGAGCCAGCCCGTCGCCACCCTTCAGCAAGTTAGAAGCCTCAGCATAGTTAAGCAGCACCTCTGCATAACGCAGCATGGGGAAGTTGGCGCACGGCATTTCCAGCGAAGCGTCTGTACGGTTGTCAAAGTACTTACAGTTGAAAACGCATCTGTGCTCAGCATTGCGGTCGTTGGTAATGGCCGGAACCCAATGGCAAGTAGCCGGGTCGTAGGTGCACTCTGTACCGTCGTTGAGCTTGAACGAAGACAGAAGAGCCTTGGCACGCTTATCTCCGTTGTTCACCATCTCACGATAGAGATAGCCGCTCACGCCCATTCTTGCATATTGATAGCAGCCCATCGACTTATAGGTACGGCCCAGACCGAAGCGTATGTGCATCTGGTTAGACTGTCCGGGTGTGGCAGAGAACTGCAACTCAAAGATAGATTCCTGGTTGTTCTTAGCATTGGCGTTGAACCAATAATACTGGTCTGTGAACTCAGGCATGAGTGAATACTTGCCCGATTCTATTACTTTCTTGCTGTAGTCGCGCGATTTTGTCAGATAATCAGTATTGTTATTGTTCATGCTGGCACGGTAGAGATAAATCTCACCCAGCAATGCATAACATGCGCCCTGCGATGCCCGCCACACGTCGTAGCCGCTCTCGCCCCGCTGGGGCAACTTGGCAGCAGCGTCTTCCAGGTCCTTTGTCACAGCGTCATAGCACTCATCGATAGTGTTTCTGGGCACTTCCAGACCCTCAAGGCCATTGGTTGGCGTTGTGATGATAGGCACGCCGCCCCACAAACGCATGAGATGCCACATGGCATAAGCCCTCAGAAACTCGCACTGGCCTACGATACGGTTGTGCGCCTCATCGCTCATCTGCACGCCTTTCTCACGAGACAGCACCAAGTTGGCGCGGTTGATGCAGTCGTAAGCCGCGCTCCATATTCTGTAAACACCACGGTCTGAGTTGCCCGTACTGGCATTGTTCACGTCATACCAGTGGTTGAGCAGATGCATGGCATTCTTGTTGTACGAGGGCCAAGCCTGCTCTGTATATAGTTCTATGTTGGCCAGATAGAGGCAAGAATTGGCGGTATACATATTGCGCAACCTGTTGTACACGCCGTTAAGTGCCTCGTTTGTCTCCTCCTCCGACTGATAGAAGCTCCCCGGATCGATGAATGTGTAGGGATGCTCGTCCAGGTCACCGCTGCAACTGCCCATCGTCATGCCGCAAGCAGCAGCTACTAAGCCCATGAAAATATATTTAATAGATTTCATCTTTGTTTCTCCTTCTTATTAGATTAGAATTTCACACTCACTCCAAACATCACCGTCTTACCCCAAGGGTTGCTCACGTCGCCATTCTCCGGGTTATAACCCCGATGGTTGGCTGTGGTGATGAAGTTCTGGAAGTTCACGTTGAACACCAGTGAGCGCACCGTCTTCAGATTCTTCAGCAATGAAGAGAAGTCGTAGCTCAGCTCTATGTTCTTCACTACAAAGTAGTTCCAGTCGCCGTTGGTGCGGTCGCTCAGATACACTTCCTTAGCACCTGCGCGTGGGAAAGAGCCGTCGGGGTTGGCCTCACTCCACATTCTCTCGTAGGCATAACGAGATGGTATGCCCAGCAAATTACGCACATTACTCTCTGCCCAAAGCTCGTAGCTGCTGCAATCCTGGTAACCCATCGACCACTTAGTGCCTGAAGTAGAAGCATTTTCGGCGCCCGAAATAGAGGCATACTTCCATGCTCCCTGTCCGTAAGCCTTGAGAGAGAACTTCTTATAGTCCACTTGCAGACTCAAGCCGTAGAAGTAACGTGGCTCAACAGAGCCGATGCACTTATAGTCCTTGATGGTTATAGAGCCATCGCCGTCCACATCCTCATACATCTCATCACCTAACGAGAGAGCCGATGCCGTCTGAGGCACATACTTCTTATACCAGTCCAGTGTGGCCTGATCCTTGATGATGCCCAGTGAGTGGCGTGCGTAAACGCCGTTAACAGGGTCGCCCACACGCAGGATTTGCGCGATACCGGCCGTTCCTGAGTTGATGGTTACCGACTGCACGTCGCCATACAGCTTCTTAATCTTATTGCTGTTGGTGGTGAAGTTCACGCCCAAGTTCACGCGCCAGTCTTTGTTTCTCACCACATCACCGTTCACTGAGAGCTCCAGACCGTGGTTATCCACCTGTCCGATGTTGCTTAGCACGTTAGAATAGCCCGATGTTGAGGGGATAGGAACGTTATACAGCAGGTCGGTTGTCTTGCGGTTATAATAGTCGAGGGTGATGAAGGCCCTGTCAAAGAGTGCCAAGTCGAAGCCCAAGTCGAGCTGCTTGGTGCGCTCCCACTTCAGGTTGGTGTTGCCCACCGACTCATAATAACCCACCAGCGTGCCGGTACCGTCAGAGTAGTTGCCGTTGTTGCCCGTAGAGAGCTTGGCCAGCGAGTTGTAGTTACCTATCTCCTGGTTACCCGTAATACCGTAGCTGCCGCGCAGCTTCAGGTTGGTCACCACCTTGTTGTCCTTGAGCCAAGGCTCCTCAGAGGCGCGCCATGCCACGCCGAACGATGGGAAGGTGCCCCACTTAGTGTCGGAACCGAAGCGCGAAGAACCGTCGAAGCGGATGGTGGCAGTAAACATATACCTGTCCTTATAGGCATAAGTGCCGCGTCCGGTATAGGATATGAGCCTGTTGGAATAGATGTCGCTCGTATTCTTCAGCGACGATTGCACGGCGCCGGAGAAGTCGAAGGCCTGCAACTTGTCGTTGGTGAACTGACCGGACATGCTCGAACGGTTGTATTTATAGTCCTGCCAAGAGTACACGGCCGTTGCCGTCATGCGGTGGTCGCCCCATTGGTTGCTGTAAGTAAGGATGTTATCCATCAGCTTGCTGCGTGTTCTATACCATGCGTGCTGACCTGTGCTGGTGGTCAGACCGGCAGCGATAGACTTCGGGTTCTGCGAGCTGTGGAACTGATAGGTGTTGGATGTCTTTGTGTCATAGCCTATGCTCAGCTTATAGCTCAAGTGCTTGGTTATCTGAGCCTGCGCATACCAGTTGCCCAAGAAGCGCAGTTGCTTGGTGCGGTTGGTCCAAGCCTCGTTGTCACATATAGGATTGAAGAACTCGCCCACGCTCACTATGTGGTACGAACCGTCTTCGTTATACACCGGCTCGGTGGGCCAGCCAAAGCGGAACACATCAGGCAAGAGGGCGATGGGCACCGTGTTTTGGGTTGAAACCGACACCTGCATGCTCGAACCGATGGTGAGCCAGTGGTTGAACTTATGGTCAAGGTTGCTGTGAATGGAGAATTTCTCGTAGCCGCGGTTCTTGATCAGGGCGTCCTGATTATAGTATCCGCCCGACAACATATAGTTTGTCTTGCCGTTGCTGCCGTCTAACGTCACGCCATAGTCTTGCGTGAGGGCTGAGTTTTCAAGTAACTCTTTCTGCCAGTTGGTGTTATACTTGCCCAAGCCCGACAGGTCCGGCGTACCGTTTCCGGCATTCTTATAAGCCTGAGTGATATAGTCGGCAAAGTCCTGACCGTCTATCAGGTCTATCAACCGGCCCGGTGTGGTGACACCCAAATTGGCATGTGCGCTGATGTTAGAGCGTCCCTCCGAGCCCTTCTTGGTGGTTATCATGATTACTCCGTTGGCACCTCTCGAACCATAGATGGCCGTAGACGAAGCGTCCTTCAGCACTTCCATGGTCTCGATGTCGGCTGGATTGATGTCGTTCATATTGCCATCAACCAACGGGAAGCCGTCTACCACGATGAGCGGGTCGGTTCCTGCGTTGATAGAAGCAGAGCCGCGCACGCGTATGGTGGGCTCAGCGCCCGGCTGCGTATTGGTGAACACAGCCACACCGGTGCTCTTTCCTTGCAGTGCCTCGAGCGGGTTGGCGGCCATCACCGACGTTATGGCATCCGTTTTCAGCGACGTTATGGAGCCGGTAAGGTCACGCTTCTTCATCGTTCCGTAACCTACCACCACCACATCTTCCAGATTGTTGCGGTCTTCCTGCATCTTGACGGCCATGCCGGTGGATGCTTTCACTTCTTGAGACTGAAATCCCACGTAGCTCAGCACCAGCGTTGTGCCGGCCGGAACATCCAGTGTGAAGTGGCCGTCCATGTCGGTCACCGTACCCTTTTTGTTGTTTCCTTTCACCACAACGCTCACACCAATAAGGGGTTCGCCCGTCCCGGCGTCTAAGATGGTGCCACTAACACCCGTCTTCTGCTGCGGCATGGTGAGTCTCAACGAGCCTGTCAGAGCCGCCGAGCCATTGGCTGCAAAGCCCCCAGCGGGCATTGAGGCCAGGAATGTTGCCAGTGTAAGGCCGGCAAACAATGATTTTTTAGTTTCGTGTTTCATGCAAATCTTTAGGCTTTTAATAATTTCTTTGGCTTTTCACTTGCATCCCCGCCCAAGGCTCTGGCTATAGGCTTAAGCAATGCCGGCTATTCAGCTTTTAGTTTGTTTAGGTGTTGCAAAGATAAGTTATCCATTTTACACTTGTAAGACTATTAACATAAATTTACAGCCATAACCGTTTAAAAACACAAAAAAGTCAATATTCAAAGGTCGTATAACAAAATATAAAGAAAAATAGACCCTTTTCACTGTTACAAAATAGGAGTTGAGATGACGTGATGAAGAGGGTATAAGAAGATGGAAGTGTACACTTTTCTTACTCACCGTGCCTTATCCGCTCTCTCCCTGACACGCTTCAGAGAGCCGAGTGCAAAGCATTGAGCGTCAGTACATTATGCTTTCAGCTTGCGAAAGTGCCCTTTTCATCTTACTGAAACGGCCTTTTCGTGGTGCGATATAGGCATTTTCAGGTTGTCAAAACGGCCTTTTTACAACGCTAAAAGCGCATTGCCGAAAGGTTATACTCTTTTTATAAGGATATTTCAACAGCCACATAAAAACAGAAAAGGGCGGAAAGCCGAAGCCCGTCCGCCCCTATAAAAGTTGAAATTACAAGAGATACACTTACTTCTTGTAGCCGTCGAGAATAAACGTTACACCCTTTTTGAGCATCTGAGAGTCTTTCCCGTCAATGAAGACAGCAGCCTCAGTAATGATGAAGGAGCACCTGCGGCTTTGCGCCGTATAGCCTCCGTAAGAGTAATAGCCACCGGCCCAGAACGGAATGGCTATCTTATGGCTCGCTCCGCCATAGGTTACGCTGAACTGAGGCGTTACAGGCGAGAGGATGAAAGTGGGCGGCGTCACTTGGGTATAGACTACTTGGCAAGTGATGTCAGTGGGTGTCTGCTCCTGAATGGCCTTCTTCACCACGCTGTCGGTAACATAATTGCCAAGCAACTTGGTGGGGAAGTTGTGTATGGTGAGTGCAGAATCTCTGCTCACTTCCCACGTTATGGCCACTGAGTCGGCCTTGGTCTGACCGGTGGTGTCGTTCACCACGGGCCAATAGAGCTTGCCCTCATAGCTGCCCTTCACCATATTGAAGGTCTGCTGAAACTCTTGTTTGGAAAGCGCAGAGGGCCCGTCGTCGTCGCTGTTGCAGGAAGTGAACACCATTGCTGCCACGCAGCACATTGCCATAGTAATAAACTTTAAGTACTTCATAATTATTTGTTTGTTGTAATGTTACGTTCGTTCAATCACTACATAAACGCAACCGGCCGGCAAATCTTGCATCAGAAAAAAATATTTTTATCATGCAAGAAATCGCGCGTAGGCGCATTTACCCTATAGAAACGTCAAAAACAAGTTAAGATATGAAGAAAAAAATATTTGGATTACTGCTTTTGCTCACAGGCATCATCTGCCTGCAGTCGTGTGATAATGATGATACCGATCATTTTTATTGGGACGCACCGTATATGGCAAATGCCTTGGTAACCGTCAAGCCGATGGACACGGGCGTCTTTCTGCAACTGGATGACAGCACCATGCTCTACCCCGTAAACCTTCAGGAGGCCTCCTATAATAAAGAGGTGCGGGCTTTGGCCAACCTTTCTTATACTACAGGGGGCCAGGCACTGATTGCTGACGGACTGAGAAACGTGAACGTGAACTGGATAGACACCATACGAACGAAGAGCATGGCCAAGGATATGCAGGGACAGAACGAGGCTACCTACGGCGCCGACCCGCTGGAGATAGTGAAAGACTGGACCACAGTTTGCGAGGACGGCTACCTCACCCTGCGCTTCAGAACCTACTTCAGCACGGGCAACGTGCACCGGCTGAACCTGGTGAAAGGCAGCAAGCCCTATGAAGTGGTGCTCTATCACGATGCCGCCGGCGACAGTCTGAACGGACTGAAACCCGTGCAGGTGGGCGACGGACTGATAGCCTTCAGGCTGAACGACCTGCCCGACACCGAGGGGAAGACGGTGGAGCTTACGCTCAGGTATATGTCGTATTCGGGAGAAAAAAACATAAAGTTTAAGTATCGCACACGAAACTAAAGTACACTCCGTTTGTTATGCAACAACGGAAAAATCATGCACACACGCGAAACAGACCAGGAAGAGCAAATCGTAGCCATGTTCAGACGGGGCGAGCCCTCGGCCATGGACAGACTGTACGCGCTCTATGCCAACTATCTGACGGGTGTGTGCATGCGCTATATAGGCAACGACGATGACGTGAAGGACGTGTTGCAGGATGCCTTTGTGAAGATTTTCACCCAGATGGACAAGTTTGCTTATCGCGGAAAGGGCTCGCTCAGGGCTTGGGTGAGCCGCATCGTGGTGAACCAGGCCTTGCAGTTTCTCAGACAAAGGAAGGCTGACGGCTGCCTGACAGGCACAGACAACCTGCCCGACTTGCCCGACGAGGAGCCCGACATAGGCTCGGTGAGCGCCGAAACCATCGTTAGCCTGATGCGCAAGATGCCCGAAGGCTATCGCACGGTGCTCAACCTCTTTCTGCTGGAGGGCAAGAGCCATAAAGAGATAGCCGGGCTCTTGGGCATCAAGCCCAGCACATCGGCATCGCAGTTTCACCACGCCCGCAACATGCTGGCAAGAATGATAAAGGACTATAAAAGGCAACACGAATGAAGGAACAATGGACAGAAGACTTTAAGGACAAGCTGAGCGGCTTTGAGGCCAAGGCTCCTGAAGGCTTGCTCGACGGCATCAAGAAGCAGATGGCCGCCCAAGGTGCTTTGCCCCTTCATGAGCAGAAAAGGTCAAAAGGGGCTCACATCATCTTGCGACGCACCCTTGTGGCACTGGCAGCCGCGGCTGCCATCGTGGGCGCCATATTCCTTTTTCCCACCCGGCAGCATGAGGTGACGACGTCAGACGCTGGCAGGCTGAAGGCTGAAGAAACGCCCCAACGCACCGAAAACACTATAGAAACTCCGCAGAAAGGGCAAAGCCCGACACTGGCAAGCGAGCTGAGAGACACGGCAACCCACTGGCTGAGCAGGCTATACGACCACAGCCGGGAGATTATCACTGCGTGGACCGGAGGCAAGCGCAAGACTATGGAGGCTGTGAGCGATGAAAGCGGCGAAGCACAAGAACCCCTTATCGCCTCCACAAAACGTCCCGCCGTAGTGGCAGAAGCCGAGAAGCCCATGACTGAAAAGCCGAGCGAAAACGCAATGAGCCCCACACAACAGCACGTTGCGGGCGCAAACAGCTATGAATATAGGTCGGCAGCCGGCCACAGCCGATGGCAAGTGAGTGCCTATTGCAACGGCGCAGGCTCTGGCAGAGCCCTCTCTGAGCAGCAGATAACGCTGAACGCAGCAGCGCCCTACGGCTATTACACCGAGGATATGGCAGCCAACAGCGTGCTGAGGCAGGGCGTGTCAGAAGATGCCAACCTAACAAGCGAGCATCACAACCAGCCCGTGAAGTGGGGCGTCACGGTGAGCTATAAGCTCAACAACAGATGGAGCCTACAGACAGGTGTGACATATAGTTATCTGAAGTCTACCTTCACCCACCACAACGGGCAGCAGGATGAAGACACAGAGCAGCGCCTGCACTACGTGGGGGTGCCCGTGAGCGTGAGCTATAGCATCTGGCACAACCGCTATCTGAACGTTTATGCCACGACAGGGGGCGAGGTAGAGCGGCTGGTGAAGGGCAAAGCCGACAGTCAGGGCAAGGGCCTGGGCAACCAAACCGTGCCCGTGAGGCGCAACATCAAAGACTCTCGGCCCGTGTTCAGCGTGAATGCGGCGGCCGGCATAGAGCTACATACCTCGCCAAGCATCAGCTTTTATGCCGAGCCGGGGGTGAGCCGCCACTTCAACAACGGCAACGGCGTGCGCTCAGCTTACACCAGCAAGCCCACCAACCTGAGCATCTCCGTGGGCGTAAGGGTGAACCTGAACAAGTGAGAATAGCGCCCCGGCCGGCACTCCGCGCATGACAAATGGGGCTGAAAAGCAAAAAACGAGGCTGAATATTTGCTTGCTAGCAAATAATTTAGTAACTTTGCACGCTGAAAAATTCTTCAGTGAAGAAATAATTTTATTAGTAATATAAATAGTATCATTCAAAATGAAAAAAGGAATCCATCCTGAAAACTATCGCCCCGTCGTATTTAAGGATATGTCCAACGGCGATATGTTTCTCACACGTTCCACTTGCAAGACTACAGACACAGTGGAATTCGAAGGTGAGACTTACCCAGTAGTGAAGGTAGAAATCTCAAGCACCTCTCATCCTTTCTATACAGGAAAGAACAAGCTTGTTGATACAGCCGGCCGCGTAGACCGCTTCATGAACCGCTACGGTAAGTTGAAGAAGTAAAGCATGGGCGCCTTGAGCGCTGTGCTTATATCACAAGAGCTATTAAAGGAGCACTCAGGCGTAGTTGCATATGCGCACGGGGGCTCCTGTTTTGTTTTTTACACCCAACAAGAAAATGAAGAATATCCTTTATCTCACGATGACGCTTACCTGCGCGCTGCTGCTTGGAGCCTGCGGAGGAAGCGATGACAGCGGCGAAGGCCAACAACCTGAGCAGGTGAAAAACAGCAACGCCAATGACAACTCAGCCATTAAAGAGCTGTCAAGGCTGGAGTTTCCGAAAGTGAGAACAGACGGAAGCAGCATCGTCATCATACATCACACCGACGACAGCTATGGGCCTGACGGCGTGAACTACTCCGTGGAGTGGGACACAAGCAAGAAGTCGCAACGCTGGTCATGCTATGAAATGTACAAGGGATTTGGCGGCAACGCCGGCTATTACGGCACTTTTGAGGAAGACCCCGACGTGCCTGTGGCTGCAAGATTCAGCAATACGAACGAGATGTACAGCGGGTCGGGCTTCACGCGTGGACACATTTGCCCCTCGGCCGACCGGCAATACTCTAAGGAGGCCAATCATCAGACCTTCTACTACACCAATATGCAGCCGCAATACTATAACTTCAACGCGGGGAAAGACTACACCGGAATATGGGTAAGGCTGGAAAATCAAATCAGAACATGGGCCAAACACTCTACTTACACCAACGGCAGAAGCACGCCCGACACTCTTTATGTGGTGAAGGGAGGTACCATAGACGGCGAAAACAAGATACTGATGCGCATCAAAGGGAGCCTTATCGTGCCCCGATACTTCTTCATGGCCGTGCTGTGCAAGAACACCATGGGATATAAGGCCATCGGATTCTGGATGGAACACACACAGAACGGCTCGCCCGAACTGTCGATAGCCGACGTGGCTGTGAACATAGATGAGCTTGAAGAGCGCACGGGCATAGACTTCTTCTGCAACCTTCCGGATGCAACGGAAGAGGCTGTGGAGAGCCTGCCACGCCAACAGGTGCTCAAAGCATGGGGCTTGCAATAGAGCCACATGGGTGAGCCTGAAAGACTAGCATCAACAGTAAAGCCCCTTCCCACAGAGCAGGAAGGGGCTTTACTGTGTTTTACACGCAACGGCCGGGGCTTAACGGTCAGCTAAGCTGAGCTGCTTGAGCTGCTCGCCAGCCAGCGAATACATGGTGAAGGTGCCGCTCTCGTAGGTGGCAAGCGTGGGTTGGTTGCCGTTTTTAGGGAAGGTGATGGAGCCCGTGTTGCATATCACGGTGCCATTGATGCGCTCCAGCTCCCACAAATGGGTGTGTCCGTATATCACGGCATCATACTTTCCGGCCGGCAAATTCTCCTTATTATATATATGTCCGTGCGTAAGCAGCAACTTGCGACCCTCATCTACCAGCAGCATATAGTCTTGCATGATGGGAAAATGCAGCAGCATCTGGTCTACCTCAGCATCGCAATTACCCCTCACCGCAACTATCTTATCGGCCAAAGGATTAAGCCTGGCCACGATGCCTTTGGCATCTAAACCTTCGGGCACACGGTTGCGCGGACCGTAATTGAGTATGTCGCCCATCAGGCAAAGCATGTCATACTGCCACTTATGGCCCAGCTGTAGAGCCTGTTCGAGCGCGGGCAGAGAGCCGTGAATATCAGATAAGAGAAGATACTTCATATACTTGTGTGTTGAAAAGGTGAATGACTCAACGCTCGGTGCACATGATGCGTGGCCGCCAATACTTCTGATCGACGATGAGAATGAGCGTGGGGTTCATCGTCCAGGACAACGACTGACCGTAATTAACATGATAGGAAAGCTCAAGATACTTCTCGCTCTCCCACAGCAGCAAGGGTTCTATCTCAACATAACGTGAGGCTGGGGGCAGCTGAACGACGATAACAAACTCCTTATCGAAGTTGATGGGGTAAGGAATGGCATCAGAGCCCATGTGAGCGGCAATGCCAAACATGCTGAAAAACTTCTGATTGCTGAGTATAACCGTGTCTACGGGAGCGGTGACACTGCGCAACGGAAAGTAGTTATCGGCTATAACATAGTCTACCTTGGATTGTGCCATGCTTCCTAAAGCCAGCATCATGGTGCAAAACACCATCAAAATTGTTCTTTTCAGCATTATCTATCTGTTTTATTTGCGGGTGCAAAGGTACTGAATTTATCATCGTAAGCCATTCATGCCTATAATAAATAGTGTTAAGCAACTCTTCGTCAACCTTAAAAAGTGACTATATAGAACATCTGAAACGCCCCAAAAGAGACATTCAAAGGATGCCGGCGAGGGAGAGAAATGTGACAAAGACGAAAAATTTAAGTCTATTTGGCTCTTTTGTTTGAGATAATATGCTTAACTTTGTAGAAAAGAAGGAGGTGTCATCATGAGCATTTTTCATCATTGGACGCAGGACTTGGATGACAGATATGGGTGGAACGACCCTTACCTGAGCAGCCGCACGCTGTCGCAACCTGACTGCCTGAGCAGGCAGAACGGCCGTAATCATCGCAAAGACTCGACGAGCCCTGTGCTTCATGGCAAATAAACAGAACGTATGTTGAAAGATTTTTTCCTGGTAGGAGTGGGTAGCTTTATGGGTGGCTCACTGCGCTTTCTGGTGTCAAGAGCCGTGCAGGCCGTAGCTGTTGTGTCGTTTCCGTGGGGCACACTCACCGTAAACGTGGTGGGCTGTCTGCTCATGGGGCTCTTTTCCGGGCTCGATTATCACGGCAACTACCTCTCGCCGTCGGTCAAACTGCTGCTCACAACGGGCTTCTGTGGCGGCTTCACCACTTTCTCTACCTTCATGAACGAGAACAACGCCTTGCTGAAAGACGGCAATTTCCTGCTCTCGGCGGCTTATATATGCGTGAGCCTGGGCGTGGGTTTCGTGTGTCTCGTCATCGGGAACCAAATAGCTAAAATCATTTAATCATGGAAAAGATACTAAGAATATACCTGAGCAGCACCGACACATATAAGCATCAGTCGCTCTATGAAGTCATCACGCGCAGCGCAAAGCAGTTTGGCATAGACGGAGCTACGGTGTTGCGGGGCTCCATGGGGTTTGGCAAGAGCAGCCAACTGCGCTCGGACAAGTTCTGGGAATTTAATCTCAAGCAGCCCATCGTGATAGAGATGATAGACGAGGAGGATAAGTTGCTGACCTTTACGGACAATCTGAAGAAGCTGATGAGCGATATACCGAAAGGCATTCTCATCACCATAGAAGACGTAAAGGTGCTCTATCATAAGACGGGGGTGAAGGCTTAAGGGAGCGGACGGGCGATGCCGAGCCGGCAAAAGGCTTACTGACAGCTTGCTAAGGAGGAAAGACAAGGGCACATAAAAAGGGATGCAATGATGTTGCACCCCTCTTTATGAGCCGATACCCGGACTCGAACCGGGGACCCACGCATTACGAATGCGTTGCTCTACCAACTGAGCCATATCGGCAAATGCGGTTGCAAAGGTAACACTTTTTTCTACCACAGCCAAAAAAAATCACTGTTTTTTCAGCTTTTCACGCAAGTACTGCCCTGTAACGCTCTGCTTGCAAGCTGCAACTTGCTCGGGAGTGCCGGCCACAACCAGCTTTCCTCCACGGTCGCCGCCATCAGGGCCGAGGTCTATAACATAGTCGGCGCACTTCACAACGTCAAGGTTATGCTCTATCACTATGACGGTATGACCGTTGTCTATGAGCTGTGAGAAGGCGTCGAGCAATCGGGATATGTCATGAAAATGCAGTCCGGTGGTGGGCTCATCAAAGATGAAGAGCGTGGGATCTTGCTTTCCCTGTCCGATGAAATAGGCCAACTTAACGCGCTGGCTCTCGCCTCCTGACAGCGTGGAAGAGTTTTGTCCTAGCTTGATGTAGCCCAATCCCACGTCGGCAAGAGGCTTTAGCTTGGCAGCTATGCCGTTCTGCCCGGCCGAAGTAAAGAATTCTATGGCCTCAGACACGGTCATGTTGAGCACGTCGTTCACGTTCTTGCCCTGGAAGAGCACGTCGAGTATTTCTTTCTTGAACCGTTTGCCGTGGCAAGACTCGCATGGAATGACCAGATCGGCCATAAACTGCATCTCTATGGTTACCACTCCGGCACCCTTACACTCCTCGCATCGGCCTCCGTCTGTGTTGAAAGAGAAGTATTGCGGGGTGAGTCCGAGCTGCTTGGCAAGGGGCTGCTCGGCATAAAGCTTGCGTATATCGTCCCATGCCTTGAGGTAAGTTACGGGGTTTGAGCGCGAGCTCTTGCCTATAGGATTTTGATCTACCATCTCTATATGGCTTATCTGTCGCCAGTCGCCCTCCATGCTGACATACTCGCCGGGTATCTCTGCCGGCTCATCAAACTTGCGCTTCATGGCCGGGAAGAGCGTTCCGCGAACAAGAGATGTCTTTCCGCTGCCCGAAACACCGGTAACAGCAGTGAGCACATTCAATGGAAACGTAACGTCAACCCCCTTCAGATTGTTCATCCTACAGCCCTTTAGCTGGATGCTCAGGTTCCATTTTCGCCGTGAAGAAGGTACGGTTATCTGCTCAGCACCGGTGAGATACTTGATGGTGTGCGACAGGGGAAACTCCTTAACCAGCTGTTTTCCCCTTTCGTCGGCAGTGATATTGGCTACGTTTCCTTGGAATACTATCTCGCCACCGAGCCTTCCCGCGTCGGGACCAACGTCTATCAGATAGTCGGCACTGCGCATCATCTCCTCGTCATGTTCCACTACCATGACGGTATTTCCCAATGCCTGCAGCTTCTTGAGCACCGTGATGAGCTTGGCAGTATCGCGGCTGTGCAAGCCAATGGAGGGCTCGTCGAGGATATACAACGAGCCTACGAGCGAGCTGCCGAGCGACGTAGTGAGGCTGATGCGCTGGCTCTCGCCACCCGAAAGGGTGTTGGAGGGGCGGTTGAGCGTGAGGTATCCCAGCCCCACATCAACGATATACTGCAGGCGGTTGTTTATCTCGGTGAGCAAGCGCTTGGCTATCTGCGCCTCATGCTCGGTGAGCTGAAGACCGGCAAACCACTCTTTAAGATTCACTATGGGCATTTCTACAAGGTCGGTAATGGCCTTTCCGCCTATCTTAACCCATGTAGCCTCCTTCTTCAGGCGCGTGCCGTGACAGTCGGGGCACACTGTCTTGCCCCGATAACGGCTCTGCAGCACCCTGTACTGTATCTTATATTGGTTTTCCTTCACCATTTGGAAGAAGGCATCTATCGACACTTGGTCGTGGATATCCATGTTTTTCTCTGACGGAAGGCCATGCCAGAGCCATCCTCTCTCCTTTTGCGACAGCTCGTAATAGGGCTTGAAGATAGGGAAATTATCTTTTGCAGCCCTGCGGCAGAACTCCGTTTGCCACACCTTGAGCTTTTCTCCGTGCCAGCATTGCACGCATCCGTCGTAGACAGAGAGTGACGTATTGGGTATGACGAGCTTCTCGTCGATGCCTATAACCTTGCCGAAGCCCTCGCAAGTGGGGCAAGCGCCTAGCGGAGAATTAAAAGAAAAGAGATTGTCAGAGGGCTCTTCAAACTGTATTCCGTCGGCTTCGAAGCGGGTAGAAAAGTCATAAGCCAGGTGAGAGGGCAGCACCATGAGGCGGCAAGTGCCGTTTCCCTCATAGAAAGCAGTCTCTGCCGAATCGGTAAGACGGCTCACAAACTCCTTGCCATCCTCCACCGTGAGACGGTCGATAACTATATATATGTTGTCTGCCGTGCCATTGTCGGGATGACTCTCCAGCCATACGTCTATGCGTGCGAAGGATCCCTGGGCATAAATACGGCTATATCCTTCTTGCATAGCCATGGTGAGCTGCTGGCTCACGGTGCGTCCTTCGGCCACATGCAGGGGAGAGAGCAGCACAAACTTGGTGCCGTCTGCAAAAGAGCGTGCCTTGTCGAGCACGTCGGCTGTTGTGTGCCGCTTCACTTCCTCACCGCTTACGGGGCTGAAAGTGCGGCCGATGCGGGCATAGAGCAGGCGCAGATACTCATATATCTCGGTAGACGTGCCTACTGTAGAGCGAGGATTGCGCGACGAAACCTTCTGGCTGATGGCTATGGCAGGGGGCAAGCCTTTGATGAAATCGCACTCCGGCTTCTGCATTCTGCCCAAGAACTGCCTGGCATAAGCCGACAACGACTCTACATACCTGCGCTGTCCCTCGGCATAAAGGGTGTCGAAGGCCAGCGAAGACTTGCCGCTACCCGACACGCCCGTCACCGCGATAAACTTTCCTCTGGGTATCTTGAGGCTGATGTTTTTAAGGTTATTTACTCTGGCTCCCTTAATCTCTATATACTTATCCATACGTCCGACATTTGTGTTATAAGGCAATGGCTCACTCAGACACGTGTCATCTGTCAGCCCTGAGCGTCTGTTACCTTAAAGAAAAGAAACAGGAAGAAAGTCCGCTGTACTGTTCATGGCAACCCTTCTTCCTGTTTTGTAACAACCTTTATGTATGTTCTGTTATTATTCCGGATACTTAAACTTGTCTCCTGTCTGCTTGATGAGTGCGTGACGGGCATAGTTGCTGTAGCCCGGACGCTCCACCTTGGCTCCTATTCCGGCCGGTGTGCGCTTGAAGTGTCCGTTCTCTTCGGGCTTCACTGCCATGTCGTTATACTTCACAATGAGGTAAATGGCCAGCTTTTTCCATCGTTCAAGCATTTGCTGAGCCTTCTCGTTAGAGTAGTCGTTCAGGTACTTCAACGCTCCGGCTTTGTCTGAAGAGTAGAGCGAGAGTGCCTTCTTCTCAACGCTCTCCTGCTGTGCGAAGTAGCTCTTTTCCAACGAGTCGCGCACCTGCTTGAGGGATGGGAACATCTGGCTGTAGCGTGGATAAACCATGTTGCTCACCCAGTTGCACACCCAGAAGGCATTTTTATCGGAGAAGGTAACGGCATCTGCTCCGGGCGTATTGAAACATTCGGGCTGCACAGTGTTGCCGCAGTAGATGGGAACATAGGCTATCATGTTGCCATCGTCATTTCCCCACCATGTAATGCCGCCTATCTCGCGGGGCAACCAGCTCCTAAGCTGGCTGACATAAGAGAATCCTGTCTGCTGAGTACTGGTAGGCCGCTCGTTGAAATACTTCTTTCCGTCTACCTCAAAGGTAAGTGGCGTTGGCCGGTAAGGCATCTCCCAGAGTCCCTGCCCCAGGTCTTGATCGAGAGCCAGTGGCGTTCCCTCATAATGGTCGCGCATGTCTTGCTCAACATCCTGCACGCTGAGCTTCTTGTCAGGCACTATCCACAGAGGCATATCCTCGGCATTGGGGTCCTTGCCCAGGGCCCAACCAAGATACCTCGACATATCCTTGTGATGGTTGAAGAAGCTCCATACGCGAGCCTCACAATATCTTCTGCCCTCGAAGTTGGGCATGGCATAAGCCATTTTCCAGTTAAAGTCTTTATCTTTTCCGCTGAACCAACCCTTCTCACGGGCGAAGCTGATCATGTTTTTAGAATGTATCACCTCGGTGGGATAGCTGCTCACCAGCCCTATACGGCTCTGGTTGGCGTGTCCGCAAATGGCGTTGTCGGGTATGCGCACGGCACACCACACCACCTTCTGATGCTTGTCGCCTCCGCATCCCATCATCTCCATGATCCAAGCCTCATTGGGATCGCAGATGGTAAAGGTTTCTCCCTCGCTGTTGTAGCCGTATTTCTCGGCCAGCGAAGTCATCACCTTGATGGCCTCACGGGCATTACGTGCCCTTTGTAGTGCCAGATACATGAGCGAGCCATAGTCTATGACGCCCGTTGTATCAACCATTTCCTCACGTCCGCCATAGGTAGTCTCGCCTATGCTTACCTGATATTCGTTGATATTTCCGATGACATTATATGTTATGGGAGCCTCAGGAATGAAGCCATGACTCTCGTGTGTGTCATAATCTATTATCTCTCTGCGCTCACCCTTGGCGTGCCTTCCGGCAGCATAGTGGCACAGTTTGGTGAACATGCCGTAGTCGTCGGCGTTATACGTGCAGATAACCGAGCCGTCGGTGCTGGCTCCCTTGGCCACGATAAAGTTGGTGCAAGCCCTTGCCGAGCAAGCCATCAACAGCAAGAATGCTGAAAAAAGAACTTTTCTCATAATGCTTTTATTATTAATCCTAACAAGCCTTGAAGCTCATGTCGAGCCCTTTCACGCTGTGGGTGAGAGCTCCCACGCTCACAAAGTCTACGCCCTGCAGGGCATAATCACGTATGGTGTCTATGGTGATGCCTCCCGACGACTCAGTTTCAAAGCGTCCACCGATAAGTTCAACGGCCTTCTTTGTGTCTGGCACCGTGAAGTTATCGAGCATGATACGGTCTACTCCGCCACACTCGAGCACCTGTTTGAGCTCGTCAAAGTTTCTCACTTCAATTTCTATCTTCAGGTCAAGGCTTTTCTGCTTAAGATATTCATGGCAGCGAGATATGGCATTGTGTATGCCCCCGGCAAAGTCTATGTGATTGTCTTTGAGCAGTATCATATCAAAAAGGCCTATTCTGTGGTTCATGCCTCCGCCTATTTTCACAGCCTGCTTCTCCAAGATGCGCATACCAGGAGTGGTCTTTCGCGTGTCGAGAACATGGGTGTGGGTGCCCTCCAGACGCTCTACGTAGCGGTGAGTCATGGTGGCTATACCGCTCATGCGCTGCATAATGTTAAGCATGATGCGCTCTGTTTGCAACAACGAGCGCACCCTTCCGCTGGTCACGAAGGCCACGTCGCCGGGCTTCACGTGTGCTCCGTCGTTGATAAAGACCTGCATGGTCATTGTTGGGTCGAACTTATTGAACACCTTACGGGCCATATCCACCCCGGCCAGGATGCCCTCTTCTTTTACCAACAGCTTACTTTTGCCCATGGCATCTTCGGGTATGCAACACAAAGTGGTATGGTCGCCGTCGCCAATATCCTCGGCAAAGGCCAGCTCAAGGAGCTTATCTTCTAATTCGTTGACACTTAACATATCTTATTCTTTTTACTTTTAAATATCTTCTTTTATAATTACATCGCCCTGCCATGCGTGCATGATGCCTTCAGCGTCACGCTTCAGAGCTATCACGCCGCCCAGCCACTCTGTCATGGGCAGCTCGTCGGTGAAGCTATAATAGTTCACCACCCTGTCACCGCATATCTCCACAACGGCCAAAGTTAGCTCCTGGTCCTGTGTAATGACCTTATGTGCCCCTACCCTACGCACAATTCGTCCTCCTTTACTGTACGCCTGTGATGGGCTGCGGCGCGCTTCCTCCCGGCTGCGAGGGCCGTCCCAGTGGCGGAGCCACCGACCCGGGAGCGTTGATAGAGTCGGCTGCCGAGGGCTGCGGCAGGGGCTTGATGTGCAGGCGCAGCAGCCTGATGTTGTACAGGAAGAGCAATCTGAGCGTAGATACGCTCTCATCGTCAGACGGTGGCGTGAGCATGATGAATCCCTTCACCTCTTTGATGCCCAGCTTGGCATTGTCATCAATGCGCAGCGAGTTGCTGAAGTTGTCCATAACATGCTGCGTCTGCGTGGCTATGCTGTCGTTGGCAAAGCGCACCGAGAGCACGGCTATGGCGTCGCGCATACCGTCTTGCACGATGTATTGCGAGAAGAAGTTCAGCATGACGGCATCTCCCTTATGGAAAGAAGAGTCGGTCTTGAGGCTGAACGACATGGCCGTGTAGGGCTCGTAGGGCGTGAGCACTGTTGATGAGCTGCCGGTCCACACGTTGGTGGTGTCGCCGCTGAGGGAGCCTTGTCCCATGTTCACGTCGCCTGCCGAGGCTCCCATGGCCAGCATCTTGTCCTTATATCTGTCGGCCAGGTGCTCGTATATGTCGTGCAACCGCTCGGTGTGCCTGACATAATACTTCAGCGAGTGCTCAAACTCACTCTTTGTCACGCCATGCTTTCGCAGCACAGCCATCTGCAGCGCCTCGGCTTTCACCTCTCTTTGAGACGGGTCGGCAGTGTTGTCGTCCTGCCCTATGCTCCTTGCAAGGTGCCAGTCAAACAGTATGTCCTCCATTTTTCCGGGCTGTATGATGTCCTTAGGAACCTGCGGTTTGCAGCTTGCCAACGCCACTACGGCCACCAGCAGCATCACCCATCTCCATGCCGAAAGCCTTATTCTGCTCATTTCATTGCCTCCTCAGCCTTTATGTGTCGCTTGTCTGCCGTTTGGTTCAAGTCTTTACGATAAAACAGCAGCAAGGCGAAGATGCCTGTGGTGATGCAAGCATCGGCAAAGTTGAATTTCGGGTCGAAGAACGTGAGATGATAACCGCCCACCAGGGGCATCCAGTCGGGCAGATAGGTGTCTATAAGCGGGAAGTAGAACATATCCACCACCCTGCCCATGAACACGGGCGCATAGCCGCTGCCCCAGTGCACGAGCTGTGCCACGCTGAAGGGCGTAGACTCTGTGAAGAGGCGTCCGAAGAAAATAGAGTCGAAGATGTTGCCCGCTGCTCCGGCGCATATCATAGAGAGCACCACGATAAATCCCGTGCGTGCCCCCTTCTTTATCTGCCTGACAATATACCATATCAGCCACAGGGCCACTACAATGCGAAAGATGCTCAAGAAGAGCTTGCTCCCCAGCTGCATGCCCCATGCCATGCCGTTGTTCTCTATAAAGTCTATGTAGAACCAGTCGAGCACACGCACTCTTTGTCCAAGCGTCATGTGCAGCTTGACATATACCTTTATAGCTTGGTCTATAGCCAGCAGAACGATGATAAGCATCCCTGCCAGCCACGCTTTTTTAGTCTTGCTCATCAACGTTTCCGGGCGTTTTTAGATTCCACACTCAGCGTGGCGTGTGGCACGGCGCGCAGTCGCTCTTTGGGTATGAGCTCACCTGTGATGCGGTCGATGCCATAAGTTTTGTTCTTGATGCGCATCAGAGCCGCCTCAAGGCCGTTGATGAACTTCTGCTGGCGCTGTGCCATGGTCACCAGCTCCTCTTTAGTCTGTGCCGTAGAGCCCTCTTCCAGCGCCTTATAGGTGGGTGAGGTGTCGTCTACGTCGTTGGTATCTTGCCCGCTCAGCACGCGCATGGTCTGGTCATAGTCCTCTCGTGCTGTTTTGAGCCTCTCATTGATTATCTGGCGGAACTCCTCAAGCTCCTCGTCAGAATAGCGTGTTCTCTTCTCCATAGGTATATAATATTTGGCATTACACATTCCCCGCTTGTGGCACCCGTGGCTTCGGCGCGCTACCGGCTCCTGCCCCGGATGCCGGCTTGCGGGCTATTTATCGTCTTTTTCTATCTTTATGGGGAGGGGGAAATCGTCGAACTCTACTTTCGTGCCGTCGTTGTCGGCCACGCTGATAGCGTTGGCCAGCACCTGTGCCTTTATCAAGTCGCCATACGACTCTACAGCCGCTTTCACCTCGGGGCGCTGTCCCAGGGTCACAAGGATGCGGTCTGTTATCTCCAGTCCGGCTTCCTTGCGCAGATTTTGTATGCGGTTGATGAGCTCTCGCGCCATGCCCTCGTGCCTGAGATCGTCTGTCAGCTCCACCTCAAGAGCCACAGTGAGGTTGCCTTCGTTGCTCACCAGCCATCCGGGTATGTCCTCGCTGATGATGTCTACGTCGTCTGCCAGCACGTCAACATCCTGTCCGTCGACCTTAATGAGCAGATGTTTGTCGCTCTCCAGCCGCGCTATGTCTTGCTGCGACAGGGCGTTCATCTGTGCGGCAACGCCCTTCATGAGCTTGCCATACTTCTTTCCCATGACGCGGAAGTTGCACTTCACCTTCTTGACGAGGAATCCGGCATCTTCTACAAAGTTGAGCTGCTTGACGTTCACCTCGCTCTTTATCAGGTCGGCCACGGCTGCTATGCGCCTTCTCTGCTCGTTGTCTATGGCCGGTATCATAATCTGCGCCAGGGGCTGGCGCACCTTGATGTTCACCTTGCGTCGCAGGGCGAGCACCATAGACGTTATCTTCTGCGCGATGTCCATGCGCGCTTCCAGGTCTTCGTCCACGGCGGCAGCGTCATACTTAGGCCATGTCTCCAGATGCACGCTTTCCTTGGCACCGCCCAAGTCTTTATACAACTGGTCGGCAAAGAAGGGAGCGAAGGGTGCCAGAAGCCTTGCCACCGTAGCGAGACACGTGTAGAGCGTGTCGTAAGCCATGCGCTTGTCGTGGCTCATCTCCTTACCCCAGAAGCGTTTGCGGTTAAGACGCACATACCAGTTAGACAGGTCGTTGTTCACAAAGTCGTCTATCAGCCTTCCGGCGCGTGTGGGGTCATAGCCGTCCAGCTGCTTCGTTACGCCTTGTATGAGCGAGTTGAGCCTGGAGACGATCCATCGGTCTATCTCAGGAGCGTCGGCCGGAAGTGTCACCCTGCCTCCCTGGGGTTCGTAGCCGTCTACATTGGCATACAGGGCAAAGAAGCTGTAGGTGTTGTAAAGTGTTCCGAAGAACTTTCTTCTCACCTCGTCTACACCGTTGGGATCAAACTTCAGGTTGTCCCAAGGCTCAGAGTTGGTCATCATATAAAACCTTACGGCATCAGCACCATACTTGTGTATCATCTCGAAGGGGTCGGTCACGTTGCCCACGTGCTTGCTCATCTTGTTGCCCTTGGCGTCGAGCACGAGCCCGGATGATATAACATTCTTGAAAGCCACGCTTCCAAACACCATGGTGGCTATGGCGTGCAGGGTGAAGAACCATCCTCTGGTCTGGTCTACGCCCTCGTTGATAAAGTCGGCGGGGAAGAAAGCCGGAGGCAGCGGCGTGCCCTTATAGTCAGACTTGATGAGCTTCTGCCTGTAAGCCTCCATGTCGTTGCAGCCATTCTCGGCCAGTGTGGCCTCGCTGTCCTTAGCCTGTATCTCGTTTTCAAAGGGATAATGCTGCTGGGCATAGGGCATAGAACCTGAGTCAAACCACACGTCTATCAGGTCGGCCTCACGGTGCATGGGCTTGCCTTCGTCGCTCACCAGCACGATGTTGTCTACATACGGGCGGTGCAGGTCTATCTTGTCATAGTTGGCCTGACTATAGTCGCCGGGCACAAAGCCACGTTCTTTCAGCGGATTATGGTCCATCACGCCGGCAGCCACGGCCTTTTCTATCTCATCATACAGCTCTTCTACCGAGCCTATGCACTTTTCGTTGCGCTCCTTGTCGCGCCAGATGGGCAGCGGCGTGCCCCAGAAGCGTGAGCGTGAGAGGTTCCAGTCGTTCAGATTCTCCAGCCAGTTGCCAAAGCGTCCTGTTCCGGTGCTCTCGGGCTGCCAGTTGATGGTCTTGTTAAGCTCCACCATGCGCTCTTTGTCTGCCGTGTCACGGATGAACCAGCTGTCCAGCGGGTAATAGAGTATGGGTTTGTCTGTACGCCAGCAATGGGGATAGTTGTGCGTCATCTTCTCTATCTTGTAAGCCGTGCCGGCCTGCTTCATCTCCATACATATCACGATGTTCAGGTCCTCGGCCTTCTCGCTGGCCTTCACGTCCCACACGCCGTTGGGGTTGAAGCGCGGGTCGTAGGCGTTCTTCACATAGTCGCCGGCATGATGCCCGTAGGCCTGGGCATCCACGCAGCGGGCCATGAAGTTGGCGTCAAGCTCGTCCGTGAGGTAGTACTTGCCCTGCAGGTCTACCATGGGTCGCGTCTCACCTTTCTTATTAATAAGGTATAGAGCCGGCACCTTGGCGTCCTTGCTCACCTTGGCATCGTCAGCACCAAAGGTAGGAGCTATGTGCACGATGCCCGTACCGTCGTCGGTAGTAACATAGTCGCCCGGTATCACCCTGAAGGCCTCGTCGGCCATCTCCACAAAGCTGTCGCGGCCGTCCTCTCCCTTGAACACCTTGTCGGGATGAGCAGCAGCATATTCGCTCACAAAGGCGGGTGCATAGTCGTCAAGCTTCTCGCAGGGCTTCACCCAAGGCATGAGCTGCTCATACTGCATACCCACGAGCTCGGTGCCCTTCATGTGGTCGATGACGCGCCAGGGGCACAGCTTCTTGGCCTTGTCAAAGGCACCCAGCTCGCCCTCCTTCACCTCCTGCTCGGGTTTGAGATAGGCAGTGAGGCGCGACTCTGCCATAACGGCAGTGATAGGCTCGCCGTCGTAGGGGTTGTAAGTCTCCACGGCCACATAGTCTATCTTGGGTCCCACGCACAGAGCCACGTTAGAGGGCAGCGTCCAGGGCGTTGTTGTCCATGCCAGGAAGCAGGCCCTTCCGTGCCTGGTCCAAGCCTGGCGCGGGTTCTTGATGCTGAACTGTGCCGTCACGGTGGTGTCCTTCACGTCACGATAGCAGCCCGGCTGGTTGAGCTCATGGCTAGAGAGGCCCGTGCCTGCAGCGGGCGAATAGGGCTGAATGGTGTAGCCCTTGTAGAGCCTGCCCTTGTTGTAGAGCTGCTTGAGCAGCCACCACAGCGTCTCGATGTATTTGTTGTCGTAAGTGATATAAGGATGGTCGAGGTCTACGAAGTAGCCCATCTCTTCGGTGAGCTGGCGCCACTCCTTGGTAAACTTCATCACGTTCTCACGGCACTTGCGGTTATAGTCCTCGGTAGAGATATATTTATCCGAAGCCTTGTTGTCTATATCCTTCTTCGTAATGCCCAGCTCCTTCTCCACGCCCAGCTCTACGGGCAGTCCGTGCGTGTCCCATCCCGCTTTGCGCAGTACCTTGAAGCCCTGCATGGTCTTATATCTGTTGAACGTGTCTTTGATAGAACGGGCCAGGACATGGTGTATGCCGGGATGGCCGTTGGCCGAGGGAGGGCCCTCAAAGAATATGAATTGGGGCTGCCCCTCACGGCAGTCTATACTCTTATGGAAGATGTCGTTCTTCTTCCATTCTGCCAAAACCTCATTGTTTGTTGCCACCAGGTCCATGCCTTGGTGCTCGGCGAACTTTTTTGCCATATATTTTTCCTGCTAGTATTGTTGTTTCCTCACTCCGGGGGGCTCTCCAAAGCCCTCTACCCGAATATCGTGCAAAGATACAAAATATCATCGAACCCACCAAAATTTAGGAAACAAATAAGATGAGACTAAACGCGTCGGCATAATAACAAATTAAAAGAAAAGAGTAGAAGAATTGTTCTGACACTTCGGATTGCAGCTTATTTGTTTCACGGAAAGCATTCTTGCGCGCCAAAATAGCCTATATGGTAGAGCAAAAGTGCCTGTTTTGCGTTGCGAAAGTGCCTATTTTGAAAGTCAAAAACATGGGTTTTATAAAGCTATTGAGTATCAGCTATTTAGGTAAAGGAATAAAAACGAGCTCCGCCAGTGTGTATTTGGGGCGGATGCTCGGATGATATTAAGGACTAATGATTAGGCCATGAGCCTCGTCAGAAGGGAAATCCGATGGCCAAGTGCAGTGCCTGTGCGTCGTGGAAGTTATCGATGTTATAGAAGCCGGAGCGGGTTGTGTCGTAGGGCACGTGCAACCCCACGCCCCAGTCGAGGCGTACGACGAAGTAGCCAAGGTCGTAACGCAGGCCCACGCCCGTGCCCACAGCGAGCTGGGAGAGGGCGTTCTTGAAATAGAAGCGCGAATTGGGGCGGTGCTCATCATCGTGCATCGTCCACACGTTGCCGGCATCGAGGAACACGGCGCCATAGAGGCTGCCGAACAGGTGGGGGCGATACTCAAGATTAGCCTGAAACTTGATGTCGCCCGTTTGTTCTACATACGCCATGAGCTCATTCTCTGAGCGATACTTGCCAGGCCCTATCTCTCTGACGTTGAAGGCGCGTATGGAATTGGCTCCTCCCACATAGAATTGCTCGGTGTAAGGTGCTGCCACCGAATTGCCATAACTCCAGAGCACTCCTCCGCCCACATGAGCCACTATGCTGCTCTTGGGTGTGAGGCCCCATTGCTTGACATAGTCGGTCTCTATCTTGACAAACTGGGCAAAGGGGTTCTTGAACATCTCCTTGTTCTTCTCACCCCATTTTCTGCCGAAGGCCATATAGCCCAGCGAGAGCAGGTTGGAGGCCTCGCTCACGGTGCTTGTCCAGCTGATGGGGTGATGGTAGGACGACGGACTATGATAGGTATAAGTGAAGCTCATCTTGGGTACGAACTGGTCGGCCATGGATGTTTGCAGGTAAGGCATGCGCTCTTCCATGTGTATGAAGGAGTCGGTGCGGCTCTGCATATACTCATAGGTGAGGATGAGTGGCGAGAAGGAGTAAGATGACTGTGCCGATGTCATCCAGTTGTAAGTGAGCTCGCCCGACACAACGTGTCGCTTGAAGAAGTCGGCACGGTTGATGACGTCAGACGAAGCCTTCAGTGTGGTGGTGGGTGTGTCATAAAAGAGCTGACGCAGGCGGGGTGCCTGCCTGCTGTTTGCCTTGCTTTGAGCTCGCTCTATGAGCTTGCGCATAGACCGTCTGAAGGGGTTGAATATTCTGGGCATCTCTATAGAGGCCTCAGCCCCGTACTCATAAGAGGAGATGTGCGACGATGTGTTGTTGCCACTACGCCCGCTGGCCCACTCATAAGAGCCATGTGCCTTGAAGCTGAGCAGCTCGCCGCCCCTGAAGGCGTTGCGCTTGGTGAGGCCTACGATGAGCTCAGGACCATACTTGCCGCTTGTCTTGCCCTTGCCGTAAGCCTCTACGTAGAAGTCGTAGGGTTTGTCGAAGGTGCAGTCTACGGTAAGGTCGAGCGTGTCGCAGCCTTGTGTGGAGTCGCGCGGGGTCCACGTGAGAGAGGAGTTGGAGAACAGTCCGGTGGCCGTAATCTTGCTTTGCAGCTGCTGCTCGTTGTCGTAGCTGTAGAGGCTGCCGTGCTTAAGCTTCATTCCGGCCAGAATTACGCCGAGGCGCAAAGGCATCTTACGCCCGTTATAGTTCACTGTGAAGCTTCTGAAATGGCGCGACTGGCTTAGCTGCTCGAACAATTGCTTGCGAAAGTTGACCGTTATGTTGCCCACATAATATTTCTTCATCATACGGTTTTCTACGCTGTCGGCCATCTGCAAGGACAGCATCACCTTGCCGGGGCGCGACACGGTGTCGGCCAGGAAGGAGGCATTGTCCTTGGTATAGTAGTAATAGCCATTGTCTCTGAAGAGTGTGGCCAGGCGCTGGCGCTCATTCTCAAGTGCCGTAACGTCGAAGGCGTCGCCGGGCTTCACGCCGGCCTTGCTGCGCGAGAGCTGTATGAGGGTATCGGCTTCGGCGGGGAAGTTGACGTAACGCACGGTGTCGAGCGTCCACAAGTGTCCCATGTTGACGGTATATGCCAGCTTGGCTTTCTTGGGGTTGTGACTGGTGATGATTTCGTAGTTTATCTTGCCATTGAAGTAGCCTCGCTTGCGGAGCAGGTTATTGCCCACGGTGACATGCAGGTCGGGATTGGCATTGGTCATAAGTACGGGCTTTGAGCCGAAAGCTTTCACCAGAAACTTGCTCAAGGCATCTTGTCCGGGCGAAAATGCGTTCCATATCCACAGACCGACAGGGAATGGCGAGCGCCACGAAGAGCTGCCAAAGAGCGACGCATTGGGGCGTGTGGCGAGCACCACGTCGAGCTCCTGGCGTGTGGCGGTGAAGTGTGGGTTCTTCTCGTAGTTGGTGTATCGGGTAGCCTTCATTCCGGTATAAAGCTGCTCGCCGTCGCTAAGCGCGCTGGTGGACGAGCAGGCACAGGCCATCGTCAGGAGGCTCAGTGCCAGGAAGAATGTGCAGGCTATGTTGAATTGATGTTTCATTTCTTTTTGTTCAGTATCGTGTCGGGCTTGGCTGGAGCGGGCATCTCGTCTTTCTGCGTGCGGAAGTTGAAGATGTCTTTGAAGTGTCTGAGCTTGCGGCGCCACATGAAGCCTCCTCCGAACTCGCTCAGGTTGCCCTCGAGCCAGTCGAAAGCCTCACGCTCATAATAGAGTTTCAGATATTGTGTCTCGTTTTTGTTGAGCCTGTATTCGAGGGAGAAGTTGTCGAAATAAGCTCCGTTGTCTTCCGATATCTGCGAGCCTGTAGACACCCTTCCACCCATCACGACGCGCAAACGGTTGTTCCACAGCCGCTTGGAGAAGTTGAAGGTATAGTCGGTGTGCAGATTCCCTGTGGCGTCGGCTGTGCTCTCCATGTTGGCCGTAATGTCGAGTCCCATGGAGCGGAGGGCGTTTCCGGTAATGTTGTTTATCTCACTTTGCATGAAAGAAGCCAGGGCACTGTTCATGAACGACTTGCCTGAATTGCTCTCGTCGAGATACAATCCCGATGCGAGCATAGACACAGCAAGCTTTGAACGTTCCTCAACGCTCTTGGTATTGAGCTGGTTTTGCACCTCCATATCCTCGGGTGCCTCGATGATAAACTCTACTCCGGGTTGTGGGAACTGCTTGGAGAGGCGCACGCCACAGTTGAAATCTACCACCTTGCCCTGCGAGGTGCCGTTGGCCACGGTGGCTTTCAGGCTCTCAGTGGCCGTGATGCTGAGCGTGGGCGTATAAGGATTGCCCGTAAACTCGATGTAGCTGCCATCCTGCACCTGGAAGGTGCGCAGGGGTATGACGGGCAACGAATACTTCATCTTGCCGTCGTTGAGGGTATAGCGGCCGGTGAGCCGCAGGTCGTTGACGGGGTCGTAGGTCATCAGAAGGTTGCCTCCGCCCATCAGATCTATATAGTTAGAGTGCTCGGCATTGAGCGCGCAGAGTATGTGTGCCTGCTCGTCTACGCTGATGTCAAGCCCCATGTTGAAGCCCTTGATGTCGGGGCGCTGCACCACATCGGCCGTAGTGTCGGTGAGATTGGTGAACTTCACCAGCTCGTCGAGCTGGTTGTCGGTTACCAGATTAGACTCTCTGAGCACGTACGTCATGTCTGTTGAGCCCAGCACATCCAGCTTTCCACGCATGGTGAGCTGGTCAAGCGGACCGCTCATACCGCCATAGAAATTGACGAAGGCCTTGCCGTAGACTTGTGACCGGGGATTTTCTTTTGCGTCTATGATCTCAAAGTTTTCGGCTTTCATGCGCACATTGAGCATCATACGGTTGAGATTGGAGAAGTCGAGCGAGCCCGCCACGTCGAGCGGAGCATCGTTGTTGGCAAACATCTCGAAGTTTTCGAACTTTATCTGGCTGTTCTTGATGAGCACAGGGTCGTTGGCAAAGCGCATGTCTACGCCATAAGGCTCGCTGAAGATGTGTGCCGAGTCTAGGTAAACCTCGCCGTTGATGTCGAGCGCGTCGAGCGGCCCTTTCAGCGTAAGCGAGCCCTCTCCCACGCCCCGGAGGCCTATCAACCGGTCGGGAACAAAGCCGTTGATGTAATCGAGCGGGAATTTCTCCATGCTGAACACGGCATCCAGCGTGCCCCTGCCTTTTGAGTTGTATGTTCCGGTGAGGCTTCCCACATCCTCATCGTCCTGCAAGATGACGGCATCCACGTAATGTGTGCCGTCGCTCTGGGGCATATAGACGAGCCTTGTGCCCACATTGCCCATGGGGCAGTGCTGGTAAACGAGGTCCTTGACGTCCATATCACTCGATATGGTGAGGTTTTCTTTTGTGAGAATGGCGTGATAGTCGCCGTCGAGCACGCCGGAGACACTGGGGGCGTAGGGCAGAATGGCAAACACCTTGCCCAGCTCGAAGTGCTTCATGCTCAGGGTTATGTTTTGCAAGGAGGTGCTGTCCTCGTCGTCAGTAAACAGCTGCACGCCGGCACCGTCCTTGGCCATGAGCTTCATGTTGGCCGATATGCGCTTATCCCGGCGCATATATACATAGTTGGAATCGTTCACCGCAAAGCTCTTATAGCCGATTATCGACTTAGGTGACGTGATGCTCAGGTTGATGCCATTGCCCTTGATGGCAGCCAGGAGCGAAAGGTCGAGCCCCGTCCGGCCCTTTTCATCAAGTATGGAGGCATGGGTGGTAAGCCCCTTCTTGAGCAGCTCGCCCTGCAGATAGCCTTTGTAGGGATAGCTGTTGGCGGGCTGGTTGAGCACGGCAAGGTTGTATCGGAGCACTCCGGAGTCGGTAGCCAGCGCCAGATTAACGGAGTCTAGCTGCAGGCTGTCGGGCAAGGAGAGCGCCGAAGCCACCACGGTGCCGTTGAGCCATGCCGTGGGCGAGGTGACTAGGTCTACATCCGCAGAGCGGAAAGCATAGCCTTGTTGCCTCAGCAACTCGCTCACAAGGTTGTCGGGGCCGCTCTTCAGCCTTACGTAGCCCTGGGGCAGAAGGTCGAAGAGGGCTTTTTGGTCTATCCATTTTTGGCGATACTGTCGCTTCACCTCGTTCATGATGCGCCCAGACTCTGCCAGGAGCACCTTGTAGCCCTTATCCATGCCCATGTCGAGCAAGAAGTCGCCACCGCTTAAGAATACCCTTGTGGTGTCTCTTCGCGTGAGCGCGTCGATGCTCATATCCTTGGGCTGATACTGCTTGTCGGCAGTGCGCAGGGTTACATCGCCCACATTTCCGTTCACCTTATAATAATGTGCCAGGTCGGTTTGCAGCTTGATGTTGGCCCGCAGGGCGGTGGTCAGGGGCTTGTCTGCCATGCCTAAGGCAAACGCGTCTACCTTAGACATATAGCCATTGAAGGCTATATCGTATAGCTTGCCGCGTCTTGAGGCATCTATATGGAACGTTCCGGCGGCCAGGGGCGCTGAGAGCTTATGCTGATGATATTGCCTGAGGGTGGCATCGGCTATGCTTCCGCTCACCTTGAAGTCGCGCATGTTGCTCCATAGGGTGAGCTCGGCTTTGCCACCCACCACATAAGGATAGGTCACTATGCCCACCTTCCTGAGGTCGGCACTGCTTATGTTGCCGCCCACACGCATGTCTATCACCCTGCTGCTGAGCTTTCCGTGGGCATGCAGCTGCCCCGATGCCATGCTGTTGCGGCTGTTGATGTTGGCATGCAGCAAGCCATTGGCCAGGCTCACCTGCCCCTTTATGCCATTGAGATCGTATTTCTGATAGCCGAACCTGCGAATGTCGGCCTTGGCAATGATGGTTGTTCGGGGCGATGTGATGTCTGTGCCCACGCCTTTTACGCTCACCGAGCCCGTCAGGGTATGCAGTCCGCGGTGCGGAAGGAAGTGGTCGGGATTGAAGTTGCGGGCATCCAGGAAAGCCGAATAGCTCATATCGGCAGGACGTATATAGCCCTTTATGAAGGCTCTGCCGCCTCCCTGGCTGATGCTCATGGCCGTCTGATATAGTCCTCCGTCCATCATCACCCTGCCGTTCCATCCTATGGGCTGCGGTATTCGCACCATTTTGCGTACGCTTACCGGCAGTTGGGCCATCAGCAAGCTCATGTTGTAGGTGCGTCCGCTAACGTTGAAACGGGCCCGGCGCTGCGTGTTGCTCATGGCATGAGCCATCCATCCACTAAGAGTCAGGTCGGCCACCGTAGGCAAAGCCACCCTCAAGGGGCGCAGCATGAGGTAGGTGAGGTTGCCGCCCACGTGCCCCTGCAGGGTGAGAGGCTTGTCGGGCCAATGACGCACTATAGAAGAGGGCATGGAAGGCATGAAGCACAATATGTCGTTCTTGCCCAGATAGCCGTTAATGTCAAGGCTCATCTGCCCGGGATGAAGGTCGCTGAAGGTGTTCAGATCCATACGGAAACGGCCTGTGAGCTTAGACTCGTCAGTGGCAAGTTGCAGAGCGGGCAGGCTGATAGAAGCCGAATCCATGCGGAAAGGCCCTACAAAGGAGCTCACGGTGAGCCCTGCCTGCTCCTTGAAGTTGGCCGAGCGCAGGCTCAGCCGCAGGTTGGGCTTGAGATAAGAGAAGGAGTCTAGGCCGATGTTGAGTTGTGTCAAGGCTATGTGATTGGCATCGAAGCCCTTCCGGACCCGTGGCTCGAAGGGTCTGTCATAAGAGAGCGAGCCGTTGTGCCAGTCTAGTGAGGCTACCTCATATTGCCCGTCGTGCAGCAACAGGCGCGCTCCTCTGGCCTCGGCCGAGCCGAAATAAGAGGTGATGCGCATGGAGTCGCCGGGCATGTGCAGGGCAAAGGCTGTCTTGCTGAGCTGCAACTGGCTTATCATAATCTTCCAGAAGTTGCGGCTGGGCGTTGTGTCGGGCGGCACAGAGTCGCCCAATGCCACATCCACGCTGGCATTTTGCAGCGTCGCTACATTCACGTGAGCAAGCGATTTTGTAAGGTCTACGCCGTCACTGCGCAGGCTGAGCCTGCCTATGCGTGCCTTGATGCGCGTGTCGGCTATGAACTGGGCCGTGTTGATCTGCGCTCCACGCAGCTCAAGACCGTCTACCACCACACGGCTATGCAGCAAAGGCTTGAGCCGCACGCTGGTTACGAGCGACTCAACATTGGCTATGGTGTCTGTCAGCCCGGCTATAGAGTCGTTGGGCTGCGTCATTCTGAAGTTGTTGAGCTGCAGGTCGAGGGGGAAGGAAAGTGACACATGACCTATGGTGATGCTCTTTCCGGTCTGTTCAGATGCATAGGATGCTATTTGCTTTACAGCCCAATTCTGCACGGGAGGGATATAAAGCAGCAAGGTGATAAGAAGAAAAAGAACAATGGGGGTGAGCACAACGGCCATCAACCCATATAGAATTTTTTTCATACCTCGGTTATTTCAGCATTGCCTATGCCTATAATGAATGTTGCAAAGTAAGCAAAAAAATCTGATATAATAAAGGTAAAGAAAGGAAAAAAGCGCTCCCGACTATAAATTTTTTTACTTTTCGAAGCGCGAAAGCAGGGTCAGGGCTCGGCAGACAGGGCCATTTGCTCCATGGCATGCCATAGATTGTCGTTGGGAACGGGGCTCGTTATGTCGATAGTTTTCTTGCTCACGGGGTGCACGAAGCTCATTCTGTGGCTCAGAAGGGATATGCTGCCATCGGGATTGGAGCGGCGCGCGCCATACTTCAGGTCGCCCTTGATAGGCATACCGGCATGTGCCAACTGGCATCTTATTTGATGATGGCGACCCGTAAGCAGGTCTACGGCAAGCAGGGTATAGTTGTCCGAACGGGCTACGACCTTATATCGCAGCAGGGCATGCTTGGAGTTGGGCACCTCATGGTCGTAAGCATAGCTCTTGTTCTGCTTTTCATTGCGCACCAACCAGTTGTCTAATGTAGCCTCATCGGCTTTGGGTGTGCCCGAAACGATGGCCCAATAGGTTTTGTGCACCTGCCCTTCACGAAACATGGCATTGAGCCTTGACGTGGCTTTAGATGTCTTGCCAAACATCACGAGGCCAGCCACTGGACGGTCGAGCCGGTGAACAACGCCCAGAAAGACATTGCCCGGCTTGTTGTAACGCACCTTTATCCATTCCTTGACGGTATCAGAGAGAGGCTTATCGCCCGTTTTGTCACCCTGCACAATCTCTCCGCTCTGCTTATAGACTATGATGATGTGATTGTCCTCGTAAACTACTTGCATACCTATATTATTAAGCACAAGGGGCGGGACGCTCTGTCCTGCCCCCTACTCTGTATATTTTCTTCTACGAATGATTACATGTTCATGCCACCATCCACCTGGATGACCTGACCAGATACATAGCTGGAGAGATCGGAAGCCAGATAAAGGGCTGTGTTGGCAATATCTTCTACGGTGCCGCCACGGCGCAGAGGAATCTTCTTGATCCACTCCTTGCGGATGTTCTCAGGCAGAGCCTGTGTCATGGCAGTGTCTATGAAGCCCGGCGCGATGGCATTGGCACGCACGCCCTTGGGGCCCATTTCCTGGCCGATGCTCTTAGCCAGAGCTATCAGTCCGGCCTTAGACGCTGCGTAGTTGCACTGTCCGGCATTGCCGTGTACACCCACCACGCTGGCCATATTGATGATGCTGCCCTTGCGCTGACGCATCATGATGGGCACGCAAGCATGGATGAAGTTGAACGCACTCTTCAGGTTAACGGCAATTACAGCATCCCACTGTGCCTCGGTCATGCGTAGCATGAGTCCGTCCTTGGTGATACCGGCGTTGTTAACCAGGATGTCTATGCTGCCAAACTCCTCGTTCACCTTGGCTACCAATGCTGCGGTGTCCTCAAAGTTGGCTGCGTTACCAGCATAACCCTTGGCTTTTACGCCCTTGGCTGCTATTTCGCGCTCGGTCTCCAGGCCTCCATGTTCTTCGTCGATAACCAAGTCGGTGAATGCAATGTTAGCGCCCTCTTCGGCAAACTTCAGCGCGATAGCTTTTCCTATACCGCGCGCAGCACCTGTGATAAGGGCTGTCTTTCCTGTTAATAATCCCATTTGTGTGTATATTTATTAGTTTGTTCTTATTTTAAATTACTCTTACCCAATGCGCCATACACCACTTTGGTGACCAACGGCCGGCTTGTTTCTTCCGTAAGGCCGTGCCCCAGGCGCCCGTAGATAAAGGGTACTTCAAGCCCTTTGATGCAATAATGGGTGATGTTAGCCACAAGGTCAACATTCTCAATGTCAAACTCGCCGTCTTCCTTGCCGTCTGTGTATACCTTACGGAATATCTCCAGCTCGTCTTCGTCAAAGCTCTTGCGTACCTTCTCTACCAACCAGATGTTACGAAAGAAGTCAGCACGAAGGTTGCCATTGCGCACCACGGTTTCTTTTATCATGCTAAGGTGGGTGTAAATCAGCTCCACTATCTTGTCTTGGGGCTTCATCTTCTTGGCTGCAACCTCGTCTAACTTGTCTGACAGACGCTCTAGTTCTGACTCTATTACGGCATAGTAGACATCGTCTTTACTCTTAAAATAAGTGTAAAGAGTGCGTCGCCCCTTGCCAGAGGCCTTGGCAATGTCGTTCATCGTGGTATTGGCTACGCCATTCTTCGCAAACAGCTGTCGGGCCACGTCAACTAACTTCTGTCTGGTTTTCGAGATTGACATGATAAAATACTTTCTATTTATGTTTATTGCACATAACTCTTTTCGTGTGCAAAAGTACCAATAAGTTTTGAGACAAGCAAATTATTAAGGAATAATTACAGCAACAAGGCCACGATTTATACTAATTTCGAGCAAACAAAAGGCTGTAGATGAGAGTTTATAAAAAATGGTGAAGCTATGGCAGAGTGTAGGACCTATGATGCGCTTCAGATGCCAAGCTTATGTAAGAATGCCCTTATTGGGAGGCAAAAAGCACTATTTAGCGATGCAAAATGGGCATTTTTGAAGCCTCAAATGGCATGTTTTGTTTATTCGGTTTGTGTCTCTCACAAAACAGTATGTAGGGAGTGAAAAAGAAAGAGGGGGCGGGGCGTCCGCCCATGCTCCCTCTTAGAATGGTTATTTGGCTATGCCGAAGTCGGCTTGCTGCTGTTCCACTTCTTTCAGCATCTGCCTTTTCTGCTCTTCGGTATAGGTTTTCTTGCTCTGTTGAGCGTTTTGCTGCACGGCATCATGGATGGTGCTGACGGCAGATGTGCTGCTGTCGTTGCAGAAAGCATATCCCTTGTAGGGCACGCTTTCTATCTCAAGGTCGGCCGGTTCGGGCGCATGCACACCGGGGAAGAGCACCTCAGCGTGTATCTTTATCTTGCCCGGACGTGTGGTGGAGCGCACCAGAATGGGCGCGGAGCCATATTCCACGGCTCTGGGATTAGCCTGTAGGTCGGCATCGCCTATGATGCTGCCCTCTCCTGTCACGGTGAAGCGCACGCTCTCCTTAGCCAGTCGGCGCACATTACCGTTGTCGTCGGTTACCTCGGCCACAACAACAATGAAGTCATTGCCGTCGGCTACGAGCGACTTACCCATGTCGTCGGCATAGAGTCTGAGCTTGGTGCTGCGCCGTGAGGGCATTCGGGTTTCGGCGCATACCACTTTACCACCGATGATACCCTCGGCCTTGATGTTCACCTCTTGACATTTCTTATGAATATAACTGTGCTGCCGTGCCTCCCAGAAGTTCCATACGTTCTTGAACACTACAGGCTTGGCAAACTGACTGTTCAGCTGGCTGAAGGTCGAACCTGGCTGTTGTGTAGCCGCCGTATGCATGACGGGCAAGGTGAATTGCTTCTCTCCGTCGTAGATGCTGAGCCTCACGCTGTCGCAGTTGCTGAACACCACCACGTCAGAATCAGAAAACTGTGTCATGTCATTAGCTATATGCACCATGGGCTTGACGCTGAGCAGGCTGTTGGCCTTGCAGATGCGCGGCTTTTGCTGTGCCGCAAACATATAGAAAGCTGTCTTGGGCTGTCTGAAGGCATCATAGTCTCCGCCCCAATAAGGGTCGGGATGATAGCCGCGCTGATGGTCGAAGGGATGCCATTGCGCGCCTCCTATAAACTGTCCCTTAGTCTGATACATGGTTTCGAGCGTACCGGCGAGCGACATGGCTTGCACCATCATAGGGTGCTCGCCCCATGAGCGTGAGGCACGGTTGATGTTGTTCTGCGCGTACCAGTCGTCTACATACTCACCAAACTCTCTCGTGAAGATGCATTGCTTGGGGCAGTCGGCCTTGTCTTCATCGCCCGGCCAGCCATACACCACATCATAGTTGTCGCGCACTCCGGCCGAGTTCATGTCGGCTGCTGCCACGGGGCGGTAAGGATAGGGATATTCGTCTTTGGTTATCTGCAACGACTTCAGTGCGAAGCTCTCGGGAAAGCGTGTCTCATTGAGTATGGGCTCCCACATCAGCACGCAGGCGTGGTTGCGGTCACGGCGTATCATCTCGCGGGTGTTTTCATAGACGCGCTGCTCAAACTCGGGCTGCTTCTTGTTCCAATACTGCCATCCGGGTGTAGCCACTATCATGAAGATGCCCAGCTCGTCGCAGGCATCCATGAAGGCAGGATCTTGCGGATAATGAGCGGTGCGGATGATGTTGAACCCCGCCCTCTTCAGTCTTAGCGCGTCGCGCCATTGCTGTGAGTTAGGCAGGGCGTTGCCCACATAGGCAAAGTCTTGATGCCTGTTGGCTCCGATGAGCTGATGATAGGGCTTTCCATTAAGCCAGAAGCCCTCCTTGCCACGAAACTCAAAGCTGCGAATACCCACGCGTGTTGCTCCGCCGTCTAAGGTCTTGCCCTGCTCTTTGACGCGTGTGACAAGCTTGTACAGATAAGGCTCTTCGGGCGACCATAGGTTGGGCTTGCTCACTTTCAGCGTTAGTATGCTTTGAGCTGTTGCTCCGGGCTGTATCTTCAGCCTTTGTGAGCCGCTGCGCACCACATGTCCGGCGGCATCAAGCAGTTGTTGCTCAACAGTCACCACACGTGTTTGGGCACTCTCGTTGATAATGTCGGTGTTCACGCTCACATCCGCCCGCTGGGCAGAGATATTGCTGAAGTGCACAAACACGCCACCCCCGGCCGTTTTGCCGGCCTCGTTGGCATCGGTGATGTGTACCTTGTGCCTGGCTATGAGCCATACGTCACGGTAGATTCCTCCGTGATAAGCAAAATCAAGTTGGGTCTGTGGCTTACCGGGAGGGTAACTGCCATCGTCTGAATTGTCTGTCATGACGGCTATCACACATTTGTCTCCCTTGTGCAGTCCCATCTTATCCAGCCTGACGATGATAGGCAGGTAGCCGCCAAAGTGGGTGGTGGCGAGCTTTCCGTTTACGTATATCTTCTGCTTGCCCATGACAGCCTCAAAGTATATCTTGGCGCCATCGGCAGGCAGAGTGAAGTGTTTTCTGTACCAGGCTATGCCTTGATAGTTGCGGCATCCACTTGCCTCAGCAGGCTCCAGTCGCACATTGTGCGGCGTACTCACCGTTTCCCAACGTGAGTCGTCATAGTCTTTCTGCCATGCTCCCTCGGCATCACCGAGATGAAAGCGCCAACCCAAGTTGAAGTTCCACACCTCTCTGCCTTGATTTTCTATGGGCAGGAAGCCGGCAACCGAGGTGGGCTGCTGGGCATGCATCGTCAGGCAGGCGAATGCAAGAAGTATAAAGAGAAGATTTTTCATTGCTTGTGATGATTGAATAGATGAATGATGTTACTTTACGTCGTCCCAGTTGTCGGTGCGGAAGGAGCTCACGGGCAGGCCATCATGAAAGAGATCGCCCTCTGCCCAGTCGGTGAAGGCGTAGCGTACTGCTACGGGGCGGCCCACCTCAGTGCTCTTCACATAAACTCTATTGCCCGACACCCAGGCTTGTGCTGGATGGAATACGCGGTCGGCTCCGGCCACCTTAAAGAGGTTGCTGGTTGTTCCGTTGTTAAAGTAGACCCACTCTTTGCTTCTGTCAAACCTCAGCACGCAGGTGTCGCCGTGTATCTCCATGCTGCTATATACGGCATAGTCGGGCAGTCCTTTCACGCCATAGGTATTGGCAAGAGCCAGCATGGCGAGCCTTTGTCCTGCCAGTTGTTTCTTACGTGGGTGTATGCCATATTCCAAGCCGGCATCCATAAGCACAGCCATGCGGCAGTTGGCTATCATACTCTCGGCCTTGAGCTGCTGCTCACGCAAGAAGGCGCTGTTCATATCCCACTTGATGAGCGAATAATCGTAGGGCGCTATCTGACAGTAATAGAACGGGAAGTCGCCCAGCCCCCATTCCTGGCGCCAGCCTTCCACCATGCTCTTCATCAGTCGGGCATAGTTGGCGTAGCGGTTCACATTGTCTTCGCCCTGATACCATATCGCGCCCCTTATGCCGTAGCCTATGAGTGGATGCAACATACCATTATATAAGGCTGTGGGACAACGTTGCTTGAGCTTGTCTACTGTTTCTTGGTCTGTGGGCAACTTCACCTCCGGAAAGGCTTTCAACCATTCGCCGGTCTGCCAAGCCTCACATGCGCTGCCTCCGTAAGCCGTGAGCAACAACCCTACGGGCACCTTCAGACTGGCTCGCAGCTGCTTGCCAAAGAAGTAGGCTGTGGCGCTGAACTCCCTTATCGAGGCGCTGTTGGCTGCTGTCCACTTGCCTGTTACGTCTGATAGAGGGGTGAGCGCGGGGTTTCTCTTCACGCTGAAGAAGCGCAGGTTGTCATCGGCGCCATTAAGAATTTCGTTAATGGCTCCCTCCACAGGCTGTGCCTTGAAGCCTTTGATGGGCATCTCCATGTTGCTTTGTCCGCTGCACAACCACACCTCTCCTATAAGGATGCTGTCGAGCGTTGTCTTCTCACCATCATCAAGGGTTATGCTATAGGGGCCTCCTGCTGCAGGCGTTGCCACCTTTACTTCAAACTGCCCCTGAGCATTGGACACGGTCTGATAATGTTTGCCATTCCATGATGTGACTACTTTCACACGGCTGTTTGTCGAGGCTGTTCCCCAAATGCGACATGTGGTTTGCTGTTGCAGCACCATGCCGGAGCTGAAGAATGCCGGGAGTTTTACTTTTGCGCAGGCATCCCATCCGGCAAAGGCCATCAAGGCAGCAAGCGCGATTACTCTTAAATTCATTTTTATCTTAGTTTTTAGTCTATTTTCAAAGGACCCAACAAGCCGGCGGGCAGCAAAGCGTCGCCCTTGAGCCGGTAGCGGGCATTGGTCCAAATGCCTGCATAGGGCGCTTTTCCGCTATCAGCGCCTCGCAGGGCATTGGCCCAAGTGTTTACAACCTCTATGCGTAAGTTGTTCGTGCCCTTTCGCAGAGCCTTGCCTATCTCTACGCAATAAGGCTCTGTCCATGCCGTACCGCAATAGATGCCGTTCACCCATACGCTGGCCACATCGTGCACCTCGCCTAACCAAAGGCGCGTAGCTGATGCCGGCGATTGAGGAGAGCGGAAGGTTGTCTGATAAACGGCGTGCCCACTGAAGTAGCGCACCGAGTCGTCGCTGCTCTTGCTCCAATCGGTGAGTTGCTGCCATGCCATGTTCTTTCCGTTTTCCTTCAACAAGACGCTCCAAGGTTGCAGGGGCTTGAGCTCTTTGGCTTGCCGTCCGGGCTGTGTGGGCAGGAGACTTTCTGTAGACAAAGGCATGGGTCTGTCGGTGCCAAAAAACACAAACAACGAGCCATGGGCGGGCAGAGTCATCTCTACGGATGTATATCCTGACTGATTGACAGGAGTTACGACGTTGGCATATCGGTTGAAGCGCGCGTCGTAGAGCGTTGCTTTGCTTGCTTTCATACGTGGGAAAACAGCTGTAAAGCTGAGCGCGCTGTCACGCTGATTGGCAATGAAGTAGACATCACTGCCGTTATGGGCGCGGTGTGCGTAGGCTATATTTTCGGGCAATAAGACATCGGGCTTCAAGCCGTAGGCCGTGAGGTCGGTGCCAAGATAGGGCTTGTCTATCACCACTACACCTCCCTGTCTGAGCTGTGCTATACGTTTGGCTACTTCGGCAGATAGTGCGGCGCGTGACGGATTCATCCTCCGGGCTTGCGGAATAACCACTATCTTATAGCTTGCTTTAGCTGAGGGTGTGAAGCAGCCGTTATTCAGGGTGCCCGACTTAGACAAGGCACGGGCATTGAAGGAGTCGTATTGATAGCCGTGCAGCGGATTTATCCAATCCTTCAGGTCGAGTATTCCGGCCGAATGCCTTACACCCACAGGCCCCTCAGTCATGGGCTGCCCCACGTTGGCCAATCGAATGCGCTCACTCTCCACACGCTTTCCGCCGAAGAGTCCGGGCAGCATAGGCACCAGACGGTCGGGGGTGAGAGCTCGGCGCGGCATCTCCTCACCATTGAACACGGCAATATCTGTTACGGGGTGCCCCCATTGCATGATGTGCTGGCAACGTGTCATATAGTCTATCATGGGCTTGGCGTCCTTATACCATGTTTGGTCACGCTGAAAGAAGAGCCCTATGCCATCGAGCGTCATGCCGGGCTTTCTGTCAGTCCATGGGTTATGGGCATTGACGTGAAGCGTAATCTTGTTCATGCCCAAAGCCAAGAAACGGTCGAAGTAGGGCTTCAGCATGGCGGGGGTCTCGTTCCACACACCTCTCACCTCAGTAAATCCCTCTACCTGCACGATGTTCTTTCCGTAGATATGCGCGCCGCTGATGGCATCGAGCATGTCGTTGGGCTTGTCATGGGTGGGTGAGTTGAGCCAGAACTCGCCCATGGGAATGTCGGCATAGTCGTAATGGTCTATTCCATCGGCCACCATGGTGGGGGCAACACTCTCTGAGGTGAAGCGCACGCCCATGGCATGTGCCCTATCTCTCACAGTGGCAAAGAAACATTTGTTCAGCAAGCTGTTCACCAACAGACGTACGTCATGCAGCACCTGCTCGCTCTTCTCTGCTGATGCCATGGGCACACCAGCCATGGTGGGCAGCCAGTCTAACAGGTCGTAGCCATTGGCTTGCTGAAACTCACCGGCAAAGTGATAGCCCCAGTTCTGTGTTCCGCACTCCCATGAGTCTACATGCAACGTGGTGACGGGGCCATTGCCGGGCTTACCGGCGTGTATGCTGTCAGACAGATGCTTGAAGCGTGCAAACCAATTATCCACCTGCTTGTTGACGGCTTGTGGGTTAAATTTATCCACTTCCAAACCCTTGGCACCTCCTGCCGTGGCATTGGTCTGCCCCGTTGTGGTATGTCCGAAGCGCATAATGCGATAATATTTGGGTTTCTTGAAATGCTGTTTGAGCAACCTGAGCGATGCCGGGGCTATAGAAGAACAAGTTGCATGGCTGTCACGCAGCGTAATCCTCTCCATGCCCGAAGGCTGTATGTACAGCTCGTCAGGCACATCAGTGACCGATGTCTCGGGTGCTATACGCCATTCCTGCCCCGCTTTACCCTCCCAATTATCTATCTTAGGCTCTGAGCTAAATGTGGCTTCCTGCAGTTTGAGGGTGGGTTTCCATTTGGCTGCATCCAGATCTTCGGCTCCCGGCTCGCTTCCCTCCGGTGTCCACGAGAGCTTCACATAGCGTGCGCTGAAGGGTTTGAGGGCGTAGGTATAAGCATGTCCGTTGTTCTGCCAGCCCTGACGCGGAGGTTGCAGCTGTCTGATGGGTTTCCAGGTCTTGCCGTCGGCTGACGCTGATATGCTCACGCGCAGGGCCTGAATGCTGGTGCCGTTGGGGCGGATGCGCACCGAACGTATGGTGACTGTGCGCCCCATGTCATTGATGATGGCACCTGGCGTGAAGGCTATGTAATAGCCCTTGTCGCTCTTGCTCACTCCGCCTTCCGTGCTGACAGCTGCAGGCGTATAGGTGAGCCATTTTTCTTGTAACGGAATGGCATAAGCGGCAATGTCCTCATAATAACCCAATCTGCCCGCCGGCCGCTCTACGGCGAGCCGCTCTATATCTTTGGCAGCCACGATGGTGTCGGTCCACACCACTTGCTGCATAGATTCTTCAGGTTTTATCCACGGTCCTCCGGCCAATGCAAAGCCATCGCAGATGTGTATGCCCATCTCCAAGCCCAGTGAGTCGGCCTGCTGCAGGGCATAGGCAGCCATATCCCAGAACTTGGGTGTCAGGACGTCGGCATCTCCACCATACTCCGGCCGCTCCTTGGCCGAGCGTATGGGCATAAGGAAGGCGCCCCCCAGCCCCTCATCTTTCATAGCAGTAAGGTCGGCATGTATGCCTGCCTTCGACACGGCTCCATACATCCAATACCAAAAGGTCCATGGCTTGGCATCGTTCTGAGCCATCAGTGTTGACGCTGACAGCAGTATGAGGGGTAAGATGACTGTTCGTTTGAATATCTTCATGTCTTGACTTTCTGTATTAATCATGTTATGGCTTTGAGCACGAAGGGCCTTCGCCATAAACATATATTATGACGATTGAGCGCCTGTTTTGTCTATAGGCTGATGTGTTAATAAGCATTTCCGGCTTATGGAGAGGTTGGATATTGGGAGTGCCGCCCACTTCTCTAATAGGGAAAAAAGTTGGTGCGAAGACTTTGCCCAAAGTCTCCGCACCAACCTAATGATTTATAGATTTCATGTCTGCTACTCGTATACCTCGTCAATGCCGTTCATGTTCACAGTGTCTTTCACCGCGCATGGATTAAACGAGCTTGGCACGTTGAACTTCACGCCGGGGCTGTAGCCCAATGTCTTGTCGGCATAAACCAACTTCATGAAGTAAGCCCAAATAGGCAATGCCATTGTTGCTCCCTGACCCATTGACGTAGAGTCGAAGTGTATGTCGCGATCCTCGCCGCCTACCCATACGCCGCTCACCAGCTGTGGCGTGAAGCCTATGAACCAACCATCAGAGTTGTTATTGGTGGTACCGGTTTTGCCGCCCACTTCACCCGTGATGTTGTATTGATAGCGCAGTCTGTTACCCGTACCGTTGTCTACCACGGCCCGGAGCATGTCTATCATCTTATATGAATTGTCTTCGCTTATCACCTCATTCATCAGGGGCTGGAACTGAGCGATGACGTTGCCGTGGCTGTCTTCTATCTTTGTCACGAAGAGCGGTGCACATCTGATGCCCTGGTTTACAAAGGCTGTATAGCCACTCACCATCTCGCCCACCGACACTTCGCAGGGTCCGAGGCTCAGCACAGGCGTGGTGTTCTTGTCTATGTCGGGGTTGTTGAGTCCAAAGTCGTGCAGGATGCTCACAAACTGCGATGGTCCCAGCTGATTGATGAGATAGGCTGAAATCCAGTTGTTAGACATCATGAGTCCCCATTTGAGCGGAACCATCTGCCCATATCTGGCGTGGCTGCCGTTTCTGGGTGTCCATCCGCCGTAAGAACGCTGCACGTTGGGAGCCAGCGTACAAGGTGTCATGCCGTTCTGCATAGCCAGAGCGTAGAGGAAGGGCTTGATGGTAGAACCCACCTGCCGGCGGCCGAGCATCACCATGTCATACTTGAAATGCTCAAAGTCTATGCCTCCCACATAGGCTTTCACAGCTCCGGTGTGGGGGTCCATGCTCATAAAGGCCGAGCGGAGGAACGACTTATAATAACGTATAGAATCTATGGGGGTCATCACCGTGTCTACCTCACCGTGATAAGTGAAGAGCGACATTTCTACCGGTGTGCGGAAAGCGCGCTTGATGTCGTCGGGCGATGCTCCTTGTTCCCTCATCACCAGGTATCTGTTGCTCTGCCTGATAGAGCGGTTCAGAATGTTCTTGATGGTCTGTCGGCTAATCTTCGACGAGAAGGGGGCGTTCTGCTTCATGCTGTTGGCCTTGTTGAAGGCAGGCTGCAAGAATCCGGCCATCTGCTGTCGTACGGCTTTCTCGGCATATTGCTGCATACGCGTGTCGATGGTGGTGTATATGCGCAGACCGTCGGTATATATATTATAAGGTTCGCCATTGCGCTTCATATTCTTGTTGCACCAACCATAAAGCGGGTCTTGTGCCCATGCTATAGAGTCGATAACAAACTGCCGTAAGCTTCTGTTCTGATAATCCTCGCGCTTAGGCTCTTTGGCCATCATGTATTGACGCAGGAATTCGCGGAAATATTCGCCGGAACCGTCCACCTTATTCTCCCTTCTGAACCGCAGGTTGAGGGGCTGTGCACTGTAGTCGGCATATTCGGCACGCGTGATATAGCCCGACTTGAGCATTTGCTGCAGCACCACATTGCGCCGCGCAACACACCTTTCAGGATATCTCAGGGGATTGAACATCGACGGGTTCTTGCACAAGCCGATGAGCGTAGCCGACTCGTCAACGTTCAGGTTGCGGGGCTCCTTGCTGAAGTAGATGTTGGCCGCATGCTTGATACCCACGGCATTGTGCAGAAAGTCGAAGTAGTTAAGGTACATCGCAATGATCTCCTCCTTCGTAAAGTAACGCTCCAACTTGATGGCAATCACCCATTCTATGGGCTTCTGCAAGAGTCGTTCCAGCGTGTTGTGTGCCTTCTCGGAGTAGAGCTGCTTGGCCAGCTGCTGCGTGATGGTAGAGCCGCCTCCGGCGCTCTCCTGCCGCATCACGCCACGCTTGATGATGGCACGGCCCAGAGCAATGAAGTCTATGCCGGAATGCTCATAAAACCGCTCATCTTCAGTAGCCACAAGGGCATGCACCAAGTGGGGCGACAGATTGTTATAATCAACTGCCACCCTATTGGCATTCTCTTGGTTCCACGTGCCGATGAGCTTACCGTCGGCAGAATAAACTTGTGAGGCAAACTTATCTAGTGGGTTAGAGAGCTCTTCCATATCCGGCATATACCCTATCCATCCGTTCCAAACAGCTATGAAAAATACGAACAGGAATGAAACTATGGTTATCAAAGCTCCCCAAAGAAAGTGTACAAAGGCTCTTCTCATGCTTGTCTTTTCAAAAAAATCATTGCAAAGATAGTGTAAAATAAGAATAAACCAAAATAAAATTTAGAATTTTCTGCCGTAAAGCCTTTGCCTTACCGAATTTTATGCTTAACTTAGCGCACGGAAACAGTTAATACATCACAATAAATGGAGAAGCACAACTTTGTGAACATTAAAGGGCTGTCTCGGGAGAAAATTCTTTATCTCATCGAGATGGCTAAAGAATTCGAAAAACATCCTAACAGAGAACTCCTTAAAGGAAAGGTCATTGCAACGCTCTTTTACGAGCCTTCCACACGCACACGCCTCAGCTTTGAGACGGCCGCCAACCGATTGGGGGCACGCGTGATAGGCTTCACCGACGCCAAAGTGTCGAGCGTAAGCAAGGGAGAGACGCTCAAAGACACCATACTCATGGTGTCTAACTATGCCGATGCCATCGTCATGAGGCACTACATAGAGGGAGCAGCACAGTATGCCAGCGAGGTGGCACCAGTGCCCATCATCAACGCAGGCGACGGAGCACACCAACACCCATCACAGTGCATGCTCGACCTCTACACCATCAACCAGACACAGGGCACACTGGAAAACCTTAACATCTATCTCGTGGGCGACCTGAAGTACGGACGCACCGTGCACTCGCTCATCATGGCCATGCGCCACTTCAACCCAACCTTCCACTTCATAGCGCCCAAAGAGCTCGCCATGCCACAGGAGTACAAGCTCTATTGCAAGGAACATAACATCAAGTATGTGGAGCACACCGTATTCAACGAAAAGGTGATAGCCGATGCCGACATTATATATATGACACGCGTGCAGAAGGAACGCTTCTCCGACCTCATGGAATATGAGCGCGTGAAGAACGTGTACATCCTGAAAAACGACATGCTGGGGCACGTTAAGCCCAACATGAAGATTCTGCATCCATTGCCAAGGGTGAACGAAATAGCCTATGACGTAGACACCAATCCCCATGCTTACTACATACAGCAGGCCAAGAACGGACTCTTCGCCCGTCAGGCCATCTTCTCTTATTGCCTCGGGCTGACGCTCGACGATATTAAAAACGACAAAACCATCATAGAATAACATCATGAGTAAGAAAGAAATGCTGGTGGCCGCCATAGAGAACGGCACCGTTATCGATCATATACCGGCTGAGAAAACCTATCAGGTAGTAAACCTCCTGGGACTGCAAAACCTGCAAACGCCGGTCACCATAGGCTTCAACTATCTCTCAAAGAAGTTAGGCCGCAAGGGCCTTATCAAGGTATCAGACAAGTTCTTCTCCGACGACGAGATCTCACGACTCTCTGTGGTGTCGCCCAATGTGGTGCTGAGCATCATCAAAAACTATGAGGTGGTGGAGAAGAAAAAAGTCATCACGCCCGATGAGCTACGTGGCATCGTGAAGTGCAACAATCCCAAGTGCATCACCAACAACGAGCCCATGCAAACCGTGTTCAACGTGATAGACAAGGAGCACGGCATACTGAAATGCCACTACTGCGATAAGGAGCAGGACATCAACAAGGTGGAACTTTGCTAAGTAACACATTATTATATACACAATTATTCATCATAACACCAAATACAGCAATGAGAAAAGACGAAGTAATCTTTGATTTAATTGAAAAAGAGCATCAGCGCCAGCTGAAAGGTATGGAACTTATTGCCTCAGAAAACTTTGTGAGCGACGAGGTGATGCGCGCCATGGGCAGCTATCTCACCAACAAATATGCTGAAGGCTATCCTGGCAAGCGCTATTACGGCGGATGCCAGGTGGTAGACGAGGTGGAGACGCTGGCCATTGAGCGTGTCAAGAAGCTCTTCGGCGCAGAATACGCCAACGTGCAGCCGCACTCCGGAGCACAGGCCAACCAAGCCGTGCTGCTCGCTGTGCTCAAGCCGGGCGACACCTTCATGGGCCTCGACCTCGACCAGGGTGGGCACCTCTCACATGGAAGCGACGTAAACACCTCCGGTATGCTGTATCACCACGTGGGTTATACCCTCAACAAGGAGACTGGAAGGGTGGACTACGATGAGATGGAGAAACTGGCTCTCGAAAACAAGCCTAAGCTCATCATCGGCGGTGCATCAGCCTATAGCCGCGAGTGGGACTATGAGCGCATGCGCAAAATAGCTGATGAGGTGGGCGCATTGCTGATGATTGACATGGCACACCCTGCCGGTCTGATTGCAGCCGGACTGCTGAAAAATCCCGTGAAGTATGCTGATATAGTGACCACCACCACACACAAAACCCTGCGTGGCCCACGTGGCGGCATTATTCTCATGGGCAAAGACTTCGACAACCCATGGGGCAAAACCACCAAGAAGGGCGTTATCAAGAAGATGAGCACCCTGCTCAACTCTGCCGTATTCCCCGGCAACCAGGGCGGACCGCTGGAGCATGTCATCGCAGCCAAGGCCGTAGGCTTCGGCGAGAACCTGCTGCCAGAGTGGAAAGACTATGCCGCACAGGTAAAGAAGAATGCTGCCGTGCTGGCTCAGGCACTCATCGACAAAGGCTTCGACATTGTGAGCGGTGGCACCGACAACCATTGCATGCTGCTCGACCTGCGTCCTAAGTATCCGGAGCTTACAGGCAAGGTTGCTGAGAACGCCCTCGTGGCAGCCGACATCACAGTGAACAAAAACAAGGTGCCTTATGACGAGCGCTCAGCCTTCCAGACATCAGGCATCCGCTTGGGCACAGCGGCCATGACAACACGTGGCGCCAAGGAAGACATGATGCTCCTCATTGCCGACCTGATAGACGAGGTGCTCAAGGATCCCGAGAACGAACAAGTCATCAAGACCGTTCGCGAAAAGGTAAACGCTACAATGAAGAACTATCCTTTGTTCGCATACTAATACGGCATATCCTGCCAACGCGCTAAGACGTATGGGCGGAGGACAAGAAAACAGGGGCTCACATCTCATCCTGACATTTTCAGAACGAGGCGTGAGCCTCTTCTGTTTAGCCATCATGCTGCAGCAATAGGCAAGTTTACAAGGAAATAATAAAAATAATCAGAAAAGGGAAAGATTTTTAAAGGCAGTTGAAAGAAAAACCAGATGGCGCTGCTTGGCATCTAAAATCAGAATGGGGACCCTGCCTGGGCTTAAGCATCGGATGGCATTTCCAAAAAAAATACGTGAAAACCTATTCCACCCATTCCACCCTTCTGGTATATCATTGTGTTTCATAGAGATACGAGGCCAGCAATGAGGCAAAACATCCGAAAACATCCCACCCACATCTCACCATGGATATACTGTTTATCCCCATACAGTAGGGTTTTATATAAAATCGCCATCCGAATACGAGTATCATTTTACTTGGTGGCGCGCAGTTATAGCTGTGGCAGCGCCAGACATTTACCAACAAAAGGTTGTGTTATGCACGCCCCTGCTGCCGACTCAAATGCCACACCCAGAATTGGATGTTTGCTGGAGTGCGGACGGAGGTAGGAGGGGGGTAGCCTCGGGGCCCGTTATCAGACGGCGCAAGGGTGGTGTGTTAATTGTAATCAAAACGTAGGGACGTATGTGGTGCGTCCACATGCAGAGAGCACGGAATTGGTCATCAATGTATTGTAAAGGAAAATATATACAATTATTGCTGTCCGCTAAAACTTAAAAAGGCAAAAACATCCTACCCGAAGCCCT
>SAMEA3663095__coassemble_801_pt1 | contig 58562 bp, 47 predicted proteins | sample SAMEA3663095__metabat2_high_PE_003 | metagenome-assembled genome bin SAMEA3663095 (sample SAMEA3663095) | pig gut metagenome | biome: pig gut; feature: pig-associated habitat; material: faeces | place: France | collected 2012
TATGGGTTGACGCAAACGTGGAGACGCTTACTATCAACGGGTTGCAATAAGGGCTAAAAAGATTTCCAAGAAAGGAATTTTGGGGAGCGCAGACTACTTGTTAACGATGCGCGCCACCCTGATGCCGAGGGCTGAAGGCTGGCCTCGCAGATAGTCATAGAGGCTCTCTGAGGGTTCAACCACCTGATTGCCGTTGCGGCGCATACTTGAAGCATTGATGAGATGCAGGCCGTCTTGATGCCAGGAGGCAATGCCCAGATGCGACGTGTCGAGGTTGTTCTTGGCTGTAACTATGGCAATGATGTCGCCATTGTGCACCACTTGCTGCATCAGCACCTTATCGGCCACGAGCACGGTAGGTATATATCTCACCTCAGTGCCATTGGTCTGATCTTCCAAAGTCTTCAGGGCGCGCACCCGCTCAGGATGGTTGCGCAGCATGGCATAGCTTTGCGCGTGGGTGCTCATGTAGTTTATCCTGAGCTTCTGACGGCCTCTGAATATCTGCACAGGCTCATCTATCTGCCTCACAAGGCCCATAGCCTGATTGTCGGTCACCCACCATTGATAGTAATGCAACCGGTTTTCGTAAGACATCACGCCTCCGCGATAGCGCAACCGGCGCAACATGCCCACGTAGTCGGCCACCTTGGTCTTGCCGCGCAAGGCACATAGGGTGAGTGCGGCAACGTTTTCAACAAACGTAGTGCAGTCTAGTTCGTGCAAGTTCACCACCATCTGCTCGCTATCCGTACGGTCTAGGGTGTGTGACACATAGGGTGTGCCCAGGAATTGGCGTGCCATGAACATCGAGATATACTCTTCGCTGCTGTACAGGTCGCGCAATCGCTGGCCCTCTTGAAGCAGTCTGGCAATCTTATCCTTATCTTCGGGCGAGATAAAGACGTTGGCATCAGCATTCACCTTCTTCGGAGCAGGGCGCTCAACACCATGCAGAGGCTCAGCCGCCATGGCTGACAGTGAAGCTGTTATACTAAGAAACGCGATGAGCAACAGGCTCATCAATCTTACCTTATATATGCTTTTGATATTCATCTTATTCATAAACGAATTGTTAATGCTTGCGCCTTCCGAAGTTGAAGCCCACATACAGATTGATGTTTCCGAAGATATTGTTCGTACTGAAGTTCGCTCTGCGGTAGTTATAAGCATGGAATATGGCGCTCAAACCGGCATACCAGCGACTGTTGTTATACACTAAGCCAAAGCGACCGATGCCGTCAAGGTTGACATTCTTAGAAGAGAAGTCCTTGAAATTGATGAACTTGTGGCGCAGTTGTCCCTGACTCTGATTATAAGCCAGGGCTACCGAGAGCGAAGCGGCAAGCAACCAGTTATGGGCAAACACCCAGTTATAGGCGTAGCCCACTGAAAGCGACATGTCGGTGTACTTCACCTTGCCCGACTGTAAGGTGCTGTCAAGCACGTTATCGAATATTGTTTCGCCCAGCTTCTTCTCCATCATACTGTTTAAAGACTGCCAGTCCATGAGCAAGGTGTGGTTGGTATAGCCCAAGCCGGCGAGCCAAGAGCCGGCCGAACGGCGCTGTACGGTGCTCTGACTGAATGCCGCGGGATAAGAGAAACGGTGATGATTGAAGATGTAATAAGCGTTAAATCCCTTGATGCTGGAGGTTAGTCCGCCAAACGGAATGCCCTTCATCGCGCTGGTGTTCATGTCGTTTGCCAGCCTCACATCACGTATCTTGTAGTCGTTACCCGTCTTTCTGTAATAGAAATCTATGCCGAAAAGGGCTGAGTAGAGACTGAAGTCGTACTCCTTGCGCTGCTTGTTTCCGCTGGAAAGATGCATGTGGCTGATGTCTACCGTATAGCCTAAGAACACCCAACGATAGCCCAGATAAGGTCCGATACGATAGTTGAACTCGGGTGCCAGCGTGACGCTTTGGCCGTTGGTGTCGCCCAACCGATACATCTCATAGGTGGTTGTGCTTTGCATCATCACGGTGAAGTTGTAGCGCTGGGGCTCTATATAGCTTGTGTCTACATCGTTAAAAGCCCGCAGAAAGTCGCCCACGCGCCGCAACATCCATATTCCTATGCTCGGTTTGTGCTTGTCGCCGGGGCGCATCCACGCCACCGTGTCGGCCGGCTGCGCTACAGACGGCGTGTGAGCCGATGCTTCAAGCAACGGCATAAGGCACAGCACAAGCATAGCAAACCTCATATCTTGCCCAATATACGGTCTAGAACCCAGTTGGTGGGAGTGGCACTGACACAGCTGGAAGAGCATGTGCCGATGCCCTGCAGCGCCTTGACAACTGCCGTAACGATGGGCAGTTGCACGTAAGGGGGATTGGGCACGTTGATGGTATGCGTGCCGTCAGAGAGGTGCAAGTGTATGGGGTCATAGCTAAAGACAGAGAAGCAGAGCATGCCTTGGGTGCCTATCACCTCCACCCTGTCTTCTTTGGCGCTCTCATGACCGGCAAAACACCAGGAGCCGGAGCCGCTCAGGCCACTGCTAAACTGATAGACGGCATTCACAGTGTCTTCTACTTCGTACAGTCCGGCACGGTTTGCGCAATAGCCATGCGCCCTTACTATCACGCCAAAGAGCTGTTGCAGCAAGTCTATCTGGTGGGGAGCAAGGTCATAGAAGTAGCCTCCGCCGGCTACATCCTTATGCAAGCGCCACGGCAACTTGTCATAAGGGGCATCGTCGCCGGGCCTTGGCGGCCACACAAAACGCAGCTGCACGCTGAGCACCTTGCCTATCAGACCTTGCCGGATAATCTCTTCCACCTTCTGAAAATAAGGCAGATACCTTCTGTAATAGGCCACATAGCAGGGCACGCCGGTGAGCTGACTGGTGCGATTGATGCGCAAGCAGTCGTCATAAGATGATGCCAGTGGCTTCTCTACATAGCAGGGCTTGCCCGAACGCATAGACATGATGGCGTAAGTGGCGTGCGACGATGGCGGCGTAGCAATGTAGACGGCGTTCACATCAGGGTCGTTGATGAGCTCTTGTGGGTCTGTATACCACTTCCTGATGTGGTGACGCTTAGCGTAATCGTGCGCATGATGCTCGCTACGAGCCATTACGGCAACCACACTAGAGCCTTCCACCTCACTGAAAGCAGGCCCAGACTTCTTCTCTGTCACCTCACCACAACCGATGAATCCCCATTTTATTTCTTTCATGTAGATGTTTTTTATCCGTGCAAAGCTAACTAAAAAAAATCGCTCTTGCAAGAAAAAGACGCAACTATTATGCCTCCGGGCCGACAAAAGGGCCGCTCTGCCGGGACAATATCATGGGTTGGACCCTTGCCGAACAGGTAAAAACGCTACCCGTGAAGGGGCCTCATGGGCGACCATATTAGCTGAAAAACTTCTGTACAGGGTCCATAAACCGCGTGAGTTGCCGGCTGTGTATGCGGCCATAACCATCCATCGTCTTCATGCTATAGGCCACATAGAGCCGCTTCTTGGCCCTGGAGAGAGCCACATAAAACTTTCGGGCGTCCTCAGCATCACGCTTCTCGCTCTTGTTAAAGAAGTTAGGATAACGGCCATCTACGGCATCAAAGACAATGACATTGTCAAATTCCAGCCCCTTAGCCTTATGAACGGTGGTTACATATACCCTGTCGGCCATGCCTTTGCTATTGCAGAAGTCGGCCTCCTTGGCCGTGTTCAGCTCCATGATGTGGTTGGCGAGCTGCTCAACAAGCAGGTCTGAGCTCTCGTCGGCCGCCAACATGTCGTTGCGCATATAGCTCATCACATAGCTCCACTTATCTATTTCACCTATCCACTTGTCCTTCAACAGCTCGGCATACACCCACTGCATCTCATCACTCAAGGCAAAGGAGCCTTCGGCAGGGCGGGCATAAAGCCGGCGATGCGTGTGCATGAAGAGCTCACGATAGTAGGTTCTGAACTTATATATATAAGGTGTGACCTTGTCATGGGTGATGAATGCCATCTGAGCAGGCAGCTTGGGCATGGCTTTAGCATAGCAGAAGTTCACCAAGCTCACCGTGGCGGCCACGTCGTCTATGGCCTGGTGAGAGTTTACTCCCTTGAGATGATAATAGTCTAACAGCGATTCCAGCTTGTAACTGGTCAGGTTGGGCTGCAGCAAACGTATGAGCTTGAGCGTGTCGATAATCACATGTCGGCCTCCGCCCCTTGCCTTTTCGGGCAGATAACGCTGCATGTTGCTCTGCAAGATGTGATAGTCGAAGGCCACATTATGCCCCATGACAGGGTCGTCGCCCACATATTCGAGGAACATTGCGAGGGCTTGGGCAGGCTGCAACAGCTCGCCGGCCGATTGCTTCTGCTCATATATGGCCCGCATGGGGTTCTCCTTGTCGCCCAACATGGCCGGAATGGGCTGTCGGGTGGCGATGTAGAGGTCTAAACTAGCGCCTACCACCTTGCCATGACGTATCTTCATGGCCGAAATCTCAATGATATCGTTTGTCTTAGTGTCTAGTCCGGTGGTCTCTGTATCGAATATCACCAGCTCGTCTTGCTCGTAATGCTTCACAAACTCGTTGAGATAGCTGCTCTTGTCATAGTATAAGAAGTCGGTAGGCGACAAAGACAGCTGCTTGAGCTTATGCACAAAGCGCCTGGAAAGGGCCTGCGTCTTGAATATTCTAAGCCCCGTGAAGATGCGAGACCAGCATATAAAGTTGTCTTCGCGGCCCTCAACGTTGAAGTGGGCAAGCAATAACTTCATGGCAGGAGAGGCAAACAGGTCCTGCCCCGACACCTTGAAGTGCGGCAATCCTCGACTTGTCATCACCTCACTCAGCTTGTCTGCATCGCTGTTGGCACTCACTATCACGGCCGTTGTGTCGGTTTTGCTTTGCGCCTGCAGTGCCTCAACCCTGTCGCAAACATCTATCAGCTCGCTTTCCAGGGTGTCGCTGTACAGTATTTGCAGGCTTCCTGCTGGGGCTTTCTCCTCTCTATCGGTGACGGGCAGCAGCTCTTTGTCTATGTGCAGCGTTTCTTTGGCATAGGTGTTAAACACATCCAGCAGATAGCTGGGCGACCTATGGTTCTGCATAAGGTGGTGTAAGTGGCCTTTACACCTTATCTTCAGCTCGGTGAGCGTGTCGAGCTTGGCCCCCATAAAGGAGAAGATGGCTTGCTGCTCGTCGCCCAGATACATCACCGTGAAGTGGTCCTTGGCCGTGAGCTGGTCTATGATGGCCAGCTGCATACCATTGAGATCCTGCACCTCATCCACCTGTATCCAGTGATAACGCTTGCATGTGGCGTCCTTCTTATATACCTCATACGTGCGCAAGAGCAGGTCCTCAAAGTCGAGCATATCGTTTTCGCGCTTGTAACCTTCATACTTAGCGGCATAAAATATCTTCCAAAGCAACGAGTGCAAGTGGCGTCCCGTGATGCCCTTCAGCCCTAAGTCGGTGGCATCGTCTATGTAATCAGGTATGTGCCGGTACACTTTCAGCAGCGCGTCGAGCCCGAAATGCAATCCGCGCAGCTTGCATAGCTCGCTGAAAGCCTCACGGTCTTCCTTGGTAAAGGAGTCGGGATGCATGAGCATGCCCACGCCGTGACGGCACGCTATCTGCATGATGAGATGCGAGAAGTGTATGATTTGCTGATAACCATGCAGCCTGTTGAAGTCGTTCTTCACGGCTTCGTCGTCCTCAGCCATGAAATCGGAGAGTATGGATATGGCTTCATCATCGTCAATGATAGACGAGTCGGCCTCTATATGGCCCTTCTCAAAGAGAAACTTTGAGCAAAAGCGGTGCACATTGCCCACCATGAGCCCCTCAGGTGCCTGTCCTTGCATCTTCAAGGCAATGCGTTCGGTCATTTCACGCGACGCTCTGTTGGTGAAGGTAAGGCATAACATGTCGTCGTAAGGCACTCCCATGGCGTGGGCACGGCTGATACGCTCGGCCAGGATGCCCGTTTTGCCGCATCCGGGGGGTGCCAGCACCAGATGATAGCCACCTTGGGCATCTATCACAGCCTGCTGACTACTGTCGGGAACGAATTGAAAAGAGGTGTTGCTCATGTACGATGATTTAAGGGTTATGGCATTCTGTTGGGGTGCTCACTACTGTCTGAGAGCCTAGGGCACAGTCACCAGCTCTATCATCAGCAGCCGCTCTACCTTCACCTTGCCATATTTCTCCAGCAAAGCTTGGTCGGCCTGAAAGGCTTCTTGCAGTGCCTGGGCAGGCTTCTTGCCGCTCTTACGCGAGCAATAGGCCTTAAAAGCATCAATGGCCTGGGCCATTTGTCCGCCCACCCACAGGCAGTAGCCGGCGTTGAGACAGTCTTCGGCGTTGGGCTCATCGGCCATCAGGCGCTGGTATATAGTTGTTGCGCGCTCCACTTTCTCGGTACAGAGCAATGACCAAGCCAGCAGTCTGAGCACGTTTTTGTTGTCAGGATGCTCATAATCAAGCTTATATGCCAGCTGCAGAGCCTCATCGTGGCGATTGAGCCTCAGCAGGCACATGCATCTATCAAGGTCGTATACAATGCTGTCGGGCGTCATCATGCTCAACGCGTCGTAGCGTTTCTCGGCCTCGGCATAATTGCCTGTAAGCATCAGAGCCTTGGCCAGTCCGCCCAAAGCAGCCTTGCTGTCAGGGCGTAGCTGCACATAACGGCGGTAGGAAGCAACGGCATCGGCCAGCCTACCGCTCTTCAGCGCATAACGTGCACGGTAAGGCAGCACGCTGACATCGGCGTCGTCGAAGGTGGAAAGCAAAGCCTGCAGGGCCGACCATCGTCCTTGCTTGAACAGAAAGCTGCACATCTGCACACGCTGATCGTGCAGCTGGGGCTGGCAGAAAAGGCTGTCGGCCATGAAGAAGCCCCTCACGCCGGTGGCATCACCCGCTGTGAGCCGGTCGCTATTGCCGGTGCTGAAGGGATTGACCAGCTGCTCGCGCCAGCGGAAAAGACGGAAGAAGCGCAACAAATCTTGCAGATAGAGGCGGCGAACAAAGGCCGGCGACGACATTTCAGCGTCGGAAGGGCGGAGCGCCATGCCGCTTTGGGCTGACAAAGCCTCTATAACGTTCTTGGGTAAGCGGTCTATGATATGGCCTACAGCAAACGAGAAGGAATATAAATCGGAGTCGCAGAAAGAGCCTTGTGCCTGCACCAAGGTGGTGAGCCGCAGCTTTTCTATCTTTTCTCTCACCGTGGTGAGGTCGGGATGATTGAGGGTGAAGGGCAGAAGCCAGTTGGCCATGGCGTCGAAGAAGGGAAATCTTTTCATCTGAGAAAAGCCTCCGAAGAAGATGTCGGAGCCTTTGCGCTGCATGTCGGCCATGCGCTCTACGTGTTTCTCAACCTCTTCGGTGGCCTTGTCTTGCGCGTCCGGGTGCAACACATCCTCCAGTTCGTCGTCCTCACGCTCTTCTATCACGCCGAAGCGGTTGAACCTGAGGGTCTGATTGCGCATCAGTCCGGGCATAATATCGTCCTTGATGGTCTGGCTGTCTTTGTCTACATTCATGCAAAAAAAGTATTGCTGTTGCAGGCCCAACAGCTCCCTGCAACGCTCAGGGTCGGCGCACACCCGGCTTACCTGCTCTTTCTGCTCGGCAAAAAGGGCAAAATCGTCGCGCAATGAGAGCACCCAGCCCACCAGAGCGCGCTCTCTGAGCTTGGCATCCTGAGCTCCCAAATACACATTCATCAGGGTTTCGCTCTTGCGAATGTCGAAGATGTTCATGGCATTGAGGCTTATGGCGCTCACCATAAACAGCGCATCGCTCATCGAAAGGGTGGGCGAAAGCAGCAGCGAGGCATAGAAAGAGGCGTCTTCGGAGCTCCACTGGCACGACACAAAGAGCTGGTTGAACAGCCTGTCCATGAAGGCTGTGTGCCGGGCATATAGCTCCTGGCTGCGCGAACGCTGCCTCTCAGGGGGCTCGAGGGAGAGAAGTGCCTCGTCAGAGACGAAAGATTCGAGCACCTGCTTCAGAAATTCGTGCGACATATTGAGCCTGTCGCCACGGCGGAAGGCTTCTACATACACGGGCACATTCTTGCAACGCCAACTCATGAGCAGGTCGGCAGCCGACTTATAGGCAAGCCTTAGCAACTTGTTGTAGAGCTTCTCGCGGCCGGGATCGGCAAAGCCTTGCCGCATGTATTGCAGCATGAGCCCGTAATCCTCGGCTACCGACAGCACGTCAGCAGCTCCCGTACGCTGCGGATGGCCCTCGTATAGGGGGCGCAAAAGGCGAAGGGCGTCGCCCAGCCGACCGGCGTTGAGCTGACGAATGGCATCGGCTAATATCTTTTCAATACTCGGCATGGTTGTATTTCAGATTAGGTAACTTGTCTATAGCCTTGTCGTTGGCTCCCATATATTTCTTGATGAGCGCGGCATACTGGCGCACGCCCCGTGCGTTGATGGCATCGCAGGCCTTGTTGTAGCCGGCAACAAAGGCTTGCAACTGCTTCTGACGGGCGGGCACATCGGCCGTGCGAACCACCAAGACGCCGTAATGGCCCTTGCCGGAGTCCATGAGTTGCTTATGACCGGCCTGTAGAGCCATGGCCCATTGGGGCTGCGGAAGCCACATGGCATCCATTTCGTTGGTCTTCAACATGCTCAGACGGAGCGGAACACTGTTTATCTGCACATGGAAGACGTAATACTTGGGCTTACCCTTTTTCACTGCCAGGTCGGTGAGCTCGTCGGTTGCAGAGAAGCGGGTCATGGCCACCATCTTGTCGCTGAGCTGGCTCAGCTCTGTGATGCGGGCGCGGCGATTGGTTATCAGCGCCCACTCAAGAGGCGTAGAAGCCAGTTCGCGCAAGGCCACACGACTTCTGAGGCGGGCCACACGCACCCGTTCGGTAGCGGCAGCCTGCACACTTCCGCCCACAAGAGCCGTGTCTATATCCATGTGGGCCGTAAATCTGCGCAGCCTCACATCCACTTGGGCAGAGTCATAATAGTTGCTGTCGTGCATGAGATAAAGGGGCAGACAGTCTAAGGTGGGCATGACAGCCACCTTAAAAGCTGCCGAATCGAGGCGGGCCTGGCGGGCTTTCTCAGCCTTGGAGAGTGCCTGCTTATGACCGGAACCACCTACGCAGGCACACATCATGCCCACGGCCAGCAACAATATGCCGGAGAGTAATCGTTTCATATCTGCAAATGTAGTGAAAGTTTACGACATACACAATACCTAAAGGACGAAAAGTAGGTAAGTAAAAAGAAAAGGCCGGCAGCACATCATGTGCTCCGACCCCTATATCATGTATAGAATAAGACTCCCAAACGTTAATATCTGTCATGCATTCCACCCATCGTGAGCGATGATACGATAACGAACAACGCTGTGATAATGGCGGCTATCATAAACAATTCCATGCTCTCTCCTCGCTTTCTTGTTAATCTCAATCCAATAGAAAAGCCGCGGGCTTACTTGCCCATGGCTGCGGTGTGGTTGTTGTTAACCAATTGTACACCTGCTACTACTGCTACTGCTAATACTACTAATAATGTCATCATAATCTTTGTCTCCTTTTTTTAAGCTCCCTTTGAGCTTTGTTATACAATCTTTATTTCCTTAAATGCACTGCAAAGGTAAGCATTGTGTGCGGACACAACAAATATTTTAACCTGAATAATCGATAATCTTACCCTTTCTTGTCTTACATCAAAGCGATTGATTTGTATCAGTCTGTTTCGCGAAAATATGGGTTTTGGCTTGCAAAAAGGCCTATTTGGCAAGCCGAAAGTGCCTATTTGGGAGGCTAAAAAGGCCGTTTTTAGAAGGACGCCTATAAAGGATTGAATATCAAAAGGATAGAAAACGCATCTAAGAAAAAGGGGAAGCAGCGCTAACTGCCTCCCCTTACCTTATATAATAAGGATATGATAGCTTATGTCAGCCCTTATCTTCTGCGCAGATAATAGGGCACGCGGTTGCGCTTGGCAGCCGATACCAGCTTGCTTCTCCACTTGCTTGCGCCGATGCCCAGCTTATAGATGTTGCTGTTGAGCACCTTGGCCGTATTCTGGAAGTAGAGTCCATTGAGGTTGTCGCAGTGGTGATCGAGATGGTTGGCAGCCGTTCCGATGTGGTGCTTAGGATTAGGCGACACCATCAGCTCGGTGGCTGAGATGTTGTCTACATGCAGATCCAACTCATCGAGCCCATTAGGGAAGATGCTTGAATCACGGAACTTACCCATTGAGTTGCTCTTTGACGAGAAGGCATTGCTGGTAAATGCTGAACCTGATGTAAGGTTGTTGTTGGTGCACCAGTTGTTAGCCACGTCGAAGGTAACCTTACCTGAACCATCACCGCCCTGAATTGACCTGATGTCGGAGCCTGAGCAATAGAGCGTGCGGTTCTCATCCGACTCATCCTTGGTTACTGTTATGAAGTTGTTCTTGATGGTAAGAACAGAGCCACCCGGCATGTAACGCAGATTGACAAGAGGTGTTGCAGAGCGTGTCTGGAAGTTGATGAACGTGTTGTTGATGATGCTGATGTTCCAACGCACTGAGGCATCCCAATCTATATTGCGGTTGGCATCGGTTACAACTGAGCCCATAGGCGCATCATAGAACGTGTTATTGTAGATTTCCACCTTCTCCAAGATGTTGCTCTTAGGCTTTCCTTTGTGGTCGGCATAGATATACTGATAGCCCGTACCCTTCTGGCTGTAGTAGCCATCGTTGTAGAACTCGCAGTTCTTTAATATCAAATGGTGGATGTTAAAGTCGTTTGAACCTTGGATACGGAAGAATCCACGTATCAAACCATTGAAAGTACAGCCGTCCCATACCAGCAAGTTCACGTTAATACCCATACCGTTGGAGTACATATTCATAAAGTAGTTGCCACACGCGCTATATCCGGAGCCATCTTGAGAGTGGCCGTAGTTCTTTGCCAAAGGCACATCTACATCCAAGTTACGGAAGCAAACAGTGTCTATATCCAAAGGAATAGAAGCATTCTCGCCTGCCTGAGGAGTACGACCCAGCATGAAGTTGCAGGTGTTGATAGCGTTACCTGTTTGTGTCATACCGCTGAGCAGCAGCTTAGCCTTGCCCTTACCGGCAGCCAGGTCGGCAGGATTGGTTTCCAGGGTGAGGCCCTTATAGAGAGAAACGTTGCTGGAAACGTGATAAGTCTTGCCACCTTCCAGATAGAAGCGCTGGTTTTCGGCCAATGTATTAGAAGCACAATATTCGTTAAGGATGTTGTCGAGCTTCATAGAGTGATAGGATGAGATGTCATATACGTTGCTTGTGCCGATAGTATCGGTGGTACTTTCCACATGCTTGATGAGGATAGGAGGACCCGGATCGCCCTTGGTGCGCTTCATGAGTGAGTTATAACAAGCATCAACAGCCACAGGGATGTCCTTATCCCACACGTCGATGTTGTAAACAGAGTTCTCTGAGAGTCCCTGTACGTCTACATAGCCGCGTGCCCAGTCCTCATCCGTAAGGTTATAGTGGACATACTTCTCAGGCACATTGGCGTTGAGCGATGAGTTGCTGGCCTTGATGGTGAGATAGTCTACTTTGAAGTGGTCACCCTGCACGGTGAAGTGCTCACGGAAGCCAGACATCTGATCATCGGTGTAACCCTTTGTTGAACGGTTGAGATTGACACGGAAAGATGTCTTGGTAATGTTGCTCACCTGTATAATAGAGGGCACCTCATAACGTGCATCTGTCTGCAAGCCCAGGTATTCTGCCCACTGACGACCGTTGCCATAGCCATACCACCCCGAGTTGAGCGGATCGTTGAGGTCCATGGAGTGCAGCACCTGAATGGCGAAACGATAGTCAGTCTGATAGTTAAGGTCCTTGATGACACAGTCTAACTGGTCTGGCGGCAGGATGGTATCGCCTATGATAAGACCTGTGGTGTCGGCATTGGCCCAAGCCTCAGCGCCACCTGACACACTTGGTACGAGGGCCCACTTGATGTGATAGCCTGCTGCGCCGTCTACGCCATACCAATAGAGATGAACGTCATTAAGGTCAACGACGGTACAGTTGTAGGGGTCGTCGCTTCCTTTGCCTGTGTTATTGTCGCATCTGAACATTGTCCTGAAGAGCCGACCGTTTGCTGTCACATCGTCATCATCGTCAGAGCAGGAGAACGCAGTGCATATTGCCATGAGGCAAATGGTATATAATAATAACTTCTTCATTGCTTTTTATATAATAAATAATGTATTAATAACCGTAATGCTCGGTATAAACGTTGCCTGAACGCGTGATAGCCTCTTGTGGTATAGGCAGCAGATAGCGAACCACGGGCAGGTCGTTCTTGTTGACAGCCAGTGGGTCTACAGACTCAGCCTTGCCGTCGCGTACAAGATAGATATTGCCGTTAACGTCGCCACGCATATATCCGAAGAGCGAGTATAGCACCTGAGCTCTTGGATAGCCGGCATCTTCCCACCAGTTGTAGAACTGTGTATCGGTCCAACCTATTGTAGAACTTGAACCAGCCAGTCCGGTGATGTCTTTCAAAGAGATGGCGGTGTAAGGCAAATTGTTTTGCTCGAAGTAGGTCTGTGGCTTTACCTGAGGTATCGTTCCTGCCTTATATGGATTTACGATAAAGCGTATTGGCAACGTGGTGTTTGGGAAGAGAGAGCCGTCGCCTGGGTTCTGAATGTAGCAAGAATAGATGTCTGTTGGCAAAATCTCGCTCCACTTGATGCCGTCTTCATTTTCCACCATATCCATGTAAGAAGAAGACACGCCGGCATTCTCAGCCACAGCATAGTAGCGCATGAAGGTTTCGAAGAGCGTCTTGCCATACAGATTGTTACGTACAAGGTCTTTCCAACGAGAGTTTTCGCCCGCAAGCTCCCACTTACGTTCGTTGAGCACGGCCTTGAGGAAGCTCTCCTTGCTCGATGCAGCCTGTGCTACGTAAGCGTCAACCTTCTCTGCGCGGTCCTCAGAACTGAAGGCTCTGTTGCGCACTTCCTTTAATGCAGCCTGTGCTTCTGCCGTAGGTCCGTTGAGCTCATTCTCTGCCTCGGCAAACATCAGCAGCACATCGGCATAACGCAAGTAAGCAAAGTTGATGCCCGTAGAACCTGTGGTGTTGGCTCCCAAGCCCGTTGCGTTCCACAACTTAGACCACTTGTTGTTGTGAACTGAATAGTCGGCACGCATCACGGGCTCACCGGTAGATGAGTAATACCACAATCCGTTGACATAATCACGGCGCAAATCCTTCTCATCGAAGGTGTAACGATAGAATGCCTCAAGCCTTACGCTTCCGCTGCACTCACCATATACGTGAGGAGTGACGCCGTTAGAACTTGATGCTGTGGGGCCCTGGTAGTAACCCCAACCACCAGTTGAGCCTTTGGCGAAAGGTATCTCGAAGATAGGATCGTCGTTGTTGATCACTCTGAAGTTGCACTCATTCTCGAAAACTTGTTTGTAAGAGTTGCTCAGATGGTGTGTACCGGCAAGTATAACAGAGTCGGCATAGTTGCGGGCAATGGTATAAAAGTCCTTGTAATTGTTGGGACGCTCCATCTTACCGTAGGAGTTCTCGCCATTAGGACGAAGTGAATAGCCACCTGCCTGCAATGCCATGCGGGCTATCATAGCCCAACATGCTTCCTTGGAGATGCGCTCCACGCCCTCAGAGAGCGAAGAGGTGTACTTCATGTGAGGGGCAGCCTGGCGCAAGTCGTTGATAACTTCAGCATACACAGTGTCGCGGTTGGTAACCGGAGGCACCAAATCTTGCGACTGATAAGTATTCTTGAACGTGAAAGGCACATCACCGAAGTAGCACAACAACTCGTAGTAAGCCATTGCCCTCATTACCTTTGCCTCGCCTATCTTCTGCTGCACGTCGGCATAATCCTCAGTACCGGGCTTATTGACTTGGCTGTTCTCTGCATTATAAATAAAGTTGTTAGCCACCTCAACCGTCTTATAAAGCTGGTTCCACAACGAGTTTGCCGAACTGGCATCGCGTGTACAGTCAAAACGTAACGGCGCGTTGGTCTGCGCATTCTCATTAGAGTTGGCTGAAAAGTCAACATCACTGTTCAGCTGCAACGACCTGTAAAGGTTACCTCCGAAGGTATTTCCGCTGAGTATCTCGGCATACACTCCGTTCAGGGCGGTGTTCATCTCACCCACCGAGCCGAAGACATAATCATTGTCATACCGAGATGGTGCATCAACATCCAGATAGTCGTTGCAACCTGTCATTGCTCCCAGGATGCCAATGCCTAATATTATATTCTTGAATTTCATGTTTATATTCGATTTATGATTAGAAAGTAACGTTCACGCCCAGTGAGAAAGAACGGTTGCGCGGGTAGCGGTTGTAGTCCATAGAGGGCGTAAGGCCTGACTGCACGTCAACTTCAGGATCGTAGCCTGAGTAGCTTGTGATGATGAAGAGGTTGCTGGCAGACACATAGAAGCGCAGCTTGTCCATGCCCCAGCGCTGTGTGAGCTGGCGCGGAAGGGTGTAGCCGATGGTCAGGTCGGTGCAACGCAAGAACGAACCATCCTCTACGAAGCATGAAATCATCTGGTTGTTAACCACGTCGGCCGGGTTCCAAAGCGTAGCATTGCCGTTGAGGGCGAGATAAGTGTCTACGCTGTTGTCCAGATAAGTGTTCTTATACATTGCCTCACCATTGGTTGGGTCGGTGTATCTCCAGCGATTGTTGGCAAACTTGCTATATACATTGTAGAACTTATACTGGCTTTTGGTTGAGCTGGAGAGTGCATAACCCATGGCGTTATACACGTCGAAGCCCACCATATAAGTAAAGTTGGTGCTGAAATCGAAGTCCTTATACTGTCCGGAGAAGCCGAAGCCACCCTGATACTTAGGATTGGTGTTACCAATAACAGTCTTATCGTTCTGGTCTACCACGCCATCACCATTCAGATCCTTCAGCTTTATCTTGCCGGGAAGGGTAGCGTCGCCAGAGTTAGAGGCGTTGAGGGCGTTGTTGATCACGGTTCCCATCTTGATGATGTTGCCATTCTCATCCTTCTCTGTTGGATTAGGCACTGCCAGATAGCCCTGTACGGGATCGAAAGTGAATTCACTTGGCGAGTAGATGCCGTCATAAACATAACCATAGAATAGGCCAAGCTCGCCGCCAACCTCCAGCTTATAGTCGGCAGCATCGCTCGACTTCCAGCGGTTTGAAGTGTTATAGAGCACTCCGTCGGTAGAGTTCAGCTTCTTGATGGTCATCTTGTTCCAGCCAAATGTGAGGTTTCCTGAAAGCACATAGTCCTTTCCGCGGAGAATGTCGCCGTTGACAGTCAGCTCCACACCGTTGTTTGTTACGCGGCCAATGTTCTGCATCTGGCGCTCATAACCCGTCACGGTAGGTATGATAGAGTTGTAAAGCAGGTCGCGAGTTGTGTTGAAATAAATCTCAGGAGAGATGGTCAGACGGTTTCCGAAGAAGCTCAAATCCAAACCGATGTTGCGCTTCACAGTTGTCTCCCACTTGATGTCCTTATTGGGGAACAAGCTAGGAACGGAATAATAAAGCTCGCCGTTGGTAGTTGCCTCGCCGAAACCAGGGCCGCCCGTAGACGAAGTGCTGTAAAGATAGCGCCACAAGTCGCTCGCTATATTGTTGTTTCCGCTCAATCCGTAAGCCACACGAAGCTTCATCTGGTCAATCCATTTCACGTCCTTCAGGAAGTTTTCACGTTTCAAGTCCCATGCTGCAGACACGGCAGGGAAGTAACCCCACTGGTTGCCGGGGGCGAACATGGTTGAACCATCGGCACGGAACGTGAAAGAGAAGAGATACTTATGGTCGAAGTTATAATTCAGCTGACCAAAGAAAGAAGCCATGCGGGCAGGAGTAAACAGCGATGACGTGGTGGTATAAGCCGTACCCAGGCCCATGTTGTCCCAAGCTTTCTGTGCCCAGATGTTCTCATCAAAGAGGTTATTGGTAACCGACTTTGAGCGCTTCTGTGCGTTGGTGATTTCCTGACCCAGCAAGATAGAGAAGTTATGGGTGTCGTTTAGCGTGAAAGCATAGTTGGCCGTGTTGGTCCAAGTATATGTCTGAGTGGTATAATCAGCGATGGTAGCCACGGGCTTGCCTTGGTTCACGGTAGACTGGCCGGTGCTCGTCATCGGACCAAAGAAGCGGAAGTCTTCGCCGTAAGCCCAGGTATAGTTACCCTCTGTGGTCAGCACGAGGCCCTTGATGGGCGTCCATTTCAAAGAGAACTGGTTGCTGATGGTATATGAATGGCGTTTGCGCTGGTTGGTGTCAATATCCGATTTAGGATTGGTATAGAGGAAGTTCTGCTCCTCACGCGGGTCTGCCATGTAGGGAGGCCAGCTTCCGAACTCTCTCAAACCGTTGGTAGGACGATACCTCAGCACGTCGATGATACCACCGGTACCGATGTTATCGCCGCCGGCACCGATGTCGCGACGGAACGTCATGCGCGGATTATAGGTCAGCACCAAGTTCTTGGTGAGGTTGGCAGCAAGTTTCACGTTCAAGTTGGTACGCCGAACGCCTGAGCCGCGTATGATACCCTTGTCCTCACTTTGCGTCAACGATGAGTTGAAACGCAGCTTCTCAGAACCACCGCCCACGGTTACGTTGGCCGAATAGTTGAGGGGCGTCTCGCCCAACACCTCATCCTGCCAGTCGTGGGTAGGCAGCTGACCATACAAGTCGAGGTCGTAGGGGTTACCAAAGTTTCCTCTGAAGGCCTTGGCCCATGACGAACGCGTGCCGTTGGCAGCAGCGCGGTCATACTGATAGTCGGCAAACTGCTGCGTATTCATCAAGTCGAGCGTCTTGGATATGTGCGAAACCGACATACGACCATTGAAGCCCACCTTCAGCTTGCCTGCCTGCGCGCTCTTGGTTGTTACCACCACGATGCCGTTGGCACCCTTCGCACCATATATAGCGGTGAGCGAAGCGTCCTTCAACACGTCGATGCTGGCGATGTCCGAGGGCGGGATGTCGTTGATGTTGCTCTGCTGGAAACCATCGACGATGAACAACGGGTCGTTGCTCTGCGTCACTGAAGAGGCTCCGCGCACGCGGATGTTGATGTCAGCACCGGGCTGACCGTCAACAGTAGTTACCTGCACACCGGCTATCTTGCCCTGCAAAGCCTCGGCAGCCGAAGCTACAGGCACTGCGGCAAGGCGCGCGCCTGAAACCGAACCCACCGAACCGGTGAGGTCCTTACGCACTGCACTGGTGTAACCCAGCACAACCACCTCGTCGAGTTGGTCAAGATTTTCTTTCAATACGATTTGCTGGCTACTGCCCACATGAACTTCTTGGGTCTCCATACCCACATAAGAAATGACAGCAATCTTGCCTTTCTTCAGGTTCAATGAGAACTTACCATCAAGATCAGTTACTGTACCGTTCGCTGTGTTGCCCTTTTCCACCACCGTGGCGCCAATAACAGGTTCATTGTCTGAGCCTATCACCGTGCCTGACACGAGGCCTTGGGCGAACAAAGAAGAAGGTGCAAGCAAGAATAATGCCATAAGGCAAATTCTAAAGAGTTTGTTCATTGCATCTTTCATTTGGCTTTTAGTTTGTTTTTAATATTTGATAAGTTTAAAAGTTTTGTCTTTGGGTAGAGGCAAAGTTTGTCTGTTTCTTTGCAAAGTTAACACTATTTATGCAATTAAACAAGAACTTCTTTATTCAATATAGATATACTGGCATATTCTATAGACGAAAATCACTATAATATATGCTATTCATACCTTGAATTTTGATACCTTAAAAGTAATCTTAACGCTTGTAATACAAGTTTAACCAAGCCCTAAGGCACACCCCCAGCGCCCTCCCTATATTAGATAAGGTGTAAGCATGCTTGCCAATGCCCACACCATGACCGTGTTGTAACAAAAAAGAAACAAGGCTAAGACAGTCATTAAAAGTTTTATTAGTAACTTTGCATCACAAAGCAAAAATGAATACACAAGGCACTTTTCACCCATTCGCGACAGCGTTGCTGGCGTGGTTCAATGTCAATAAGCGCGACCTGCCGTGGCGACATACCCACGATGCCTATGCCATCTGGCTCAGTGAGGTTATCCTCCAGCAAACACGCATAGCCCAAGGCACGGCTTATTGGCTGAAGTTCATGCGTGCTTATCCCACAGTAGAGGCACTTGCAGCAGCCAGCGAAGACGATGTGCTGCGTCTATGGCAGGGGTTAGGCTACTACAGCCGCGGAAGAAACCTTCACAAAGCGGCTCAGCAGATTGTTGAAATGGGGCATTTCCCCGATGAAATGGGCGAAATTTGCAAGCTAAAAGGCGTTGGCCCCTATACGGCAGCAGCCATAGCGTCATTCGCCTTCGGCCTTCCCGTAGCGGCTATAGACGGCAACGCCTTCAGAGTGATGGCCCGCTACTTCGGCATATCCACACCCATCAACACCACCGGGGGCCGTCACACCTTCGAGGCACTGGGCAATGAGCTCGTGCCCGCCACACGGTCGGCCGACTACAATCAGGCTGTGATGGATTTTGGCGCTACTCTTTGCACCCCCACATCACCAACTTGCGCATCTTGTCCGCTCATGGAGAGCTGCCAAGCGCTGCGCTCCGGGCGCGTAAACGAGCTGCCCGTGAAGCTCAAGACGGTGAAGGTGAAGGAGCGGCACATGAGCCTTATATATATAAGGTATAAGGATCAGACCGCCATCTGCCGCCGTTCGGGGCACGATATCTGGCAAGGGCTGTGGCAGCCACTGCTCATTGAGGGCTCCGAGATGCCCGCTCTCAGCGGCCGTCTCACCCTTTTGCGCAGCCAAGTGAGGCATGTGCTCACCCACCGCGTTATCCTGGCCGACTTCTATCTGCTCCAATCCGGCACCCGCCCCACCCTGCCTGAGGGCTATATATGGGTTCAGGAGAGCGAGCTGGGCCATTACGCCCTGCCCCGACTGGTGCAGAAACTGGTTGAAGACGTCAGAAAAGAAACTCTTAAACATCAAACGATATGATTAAAAAACTATTTTTCATGCTGCTGCTTGCAAGCTCCGTGCTCTCGGCATCGGCACAAGTAGAACGTCCTAAGCTCGTCGTAGGCCTTGTGGTAGACCAGATGCGCTGGGATTATCTGTATTATTATTACAACGAATACGGCAACGGAGGCCTCAAGCGCCTGCTCAACGAGGGATTCTCATGCGAGAACACGCACCTTAACTACACGCCAACGGTAACGGCAGTGGGCCACTCCACCATCTTCACCGGCGCCTTCCCCTCTGTGAGCGGCATTGCCGGAAACAACTTTGCCATCAACGACAAGGAGGTGTACTGCTGCACCGACAATGGCGTGAAGAGCGTTGGATCTAACAATTCAGCCGGACAGATGTCGCCACACAACATGCTTGTCACCACCATAGGCGACGAGCTGCGCATCGCAACCAACTATCAGTCAAAGGTCATCGGCGTGTCTCTCAAAGACCGAGCATCTATCCTGCCCGCCGGACAGTCGGCCAACGCAGCCTATTGGTGGGACACCAAGGCAGGACACTTCGTAACAAGCACTTACTATATGGATGAGTTGCCACAGTGGGTAACCGACTTCAACAAGGCCAACCACACCAAGCCGGGCTTCGACATCAAGACGTCCAACCTCGGAGTGACCGTAACCTTCAAAATGGCAGAGGCTACCCTGAAGAACGAACAGCTGGGCAAGCACGACGCAACAGACATGCTCACCGTGAGCATATCGTCTACCGACGCCATCGGACACACCTACAGCACACGCGGAAAGGAGAACCACGACGTGTATATGCAGTTAGATAAGGACCTCACAACCTTCCTCAACACCCTCGACAGCGAGGTGGGCAAGGGCAACTACCTGCTCTTCCTGACGGCCGACCACGGCGCAGCTCACAACTATAATCAGATGAAGAGCCACAAGATACCGGCCGGAGCATGGGACTATGACAAGACAACCACCGAGCTGAACACCTATCTGAAGGGTAAGTTCGGCATGAGCCAGAATCCCGTTATGTTTGAAGACAACTATCAGTTCTTCTTCAATGACAGCCTCATCGCAGCCTGCGGAAAGAAGAAGCAGGACCTCATTGACGCCTCACTGCAGTGGCTTCGCAACGACCCACAGTTTGTTTATGCAGTAGACAATGAGAAGGTGGCAACGGCAACCATGCCCGACATCTTCAAGAAACGCATCATCAACGGCTACTTTCCACACCGAAGCGGAGAGATAAGCGTGGTTACCCGCCCGCAATTCTTCGGCGCTCAAGACAGCCCAACCTACAAGGGCACACAGCACGGACAGCCATATCCCTACGACACACACATACCCTTGGTATTCATGGGCTGGCATGTGGCCCACGGGCAGAGCAACATTCACTACGACATGACCGACATCGCCCCCACCGTATGCGCCATGCTTCACATACAGATGCCCGACGGATGCGTGGGCACAGCCATACCGGAGATAGCCAAGTAAGCTAAAGTTATAAAGTGCGGCAGGCCATTGCGCTTGCCGCATTTTTTTGTCTTGCACGGCAAAAAGGGCCTTTCTGCACTGCAAAACAGGCCTTTTCACAAGGCAAAACAGGCACTTTCAGACACCCAAACGGGCCTTTTTGCAACGCTACATTTATTGTTCTGACTATCAACCTCTTACAAAGCATATTATAAGATTCATCTTTTTACTGCAAAAAACAGTTTTGGCCTGCCGACAGAATATTCTGACACAGATATTACAATATGAAGAAACTGGCCAAGAAAGTGTAATAATCCAGCAGAATGGGAGTCTATATAATATGTAAAGACAAACCAGATGGACGACAAATTTATCATAGACCATATCCTGAAAAGCGGCAACAGCAATGGCTACAAGCTCATCGTGGCCAAATATTCGGGGCTGCTTTTCTCTAAAGCTGTCGGCGTTATGAAAGACGAAACCGCCGCAAAAGACGTTGTGCAACAAGCCTTTATACGTGCATACTCACGACTCAGCTCGTGGAAAGGTGCCTCGCTTGGCCCATGGCTCACTGCCATTGCCGTTCATCTGGCCCTCAATGAGCTGGAAAAGAGGCGCAGGCTAGTCACCCAACCGCTGAACGGACGCGAGGCGGATGCCGCCGATGAGGGCTATAGCCAAGAACACGAAGAACTGCTGCAGCGCATGGAGGCGGCCATTAGCAAGCTGCCTGAACGAGACAAGCGCATCATCCGGCTACATTACTACAAAGGAATGAAAACCAAGGACATTGCCCTGGCCCTAAATATGAGCACGGGCAACGTGCTGATAAAACTACACAGAATAAGAGAACAACTAAGAAAGGACATGCAAGATGAAAACAATGAATGACAACGACATAGACAAGCTCATAGCCGAAAGTCTGAAGAGGGAGGCCATTCTGGACGACATCAACCGCCAGGTGATGAAGAGCGTAAAAGCCAAAAACCGAAAACGAGGGTGGCAAAAATGGGGCAAGCTGCTGCTCACATGCTTCGGCTTGCCGCTCATCGTGCTTGCACCCACGGCGTGGATGGTGCTTTGTGCCAACCAGGAATCCAATCCTTGGTTCACAGGAGCCCTGCTGCTCGGCATGGCCGGCTTCGTGCTGCCCGCCATCTGGCTCACCAACAACGTGATGAAAGATTTTTCTCAGAAACAAGCGTAATGTTTTAGCCCTATGGCTGTCTTAATAACAGAGAACAACAAACAAGAACATTCATTTAAAAACAAGACATTATGTTAGGACCTATGGAAGTTGGAGCCATCAGCTCCGCACTCGGTATTACTTGTGGAATAGTAGCTATTGTCTGCGCAACGGTGGCTAAAACCAAGAAAGACAAAGAAGACAGCCGCATCAGGCAGGCTATCATAGACAACCAGACCGACCCTGAGACCGCCAAACTGCTGATAAGAGACGATGAGAAAAAGCAGAAAAACGTGTTCATCGTACTGCGTTGGGCCCTGGTATTGCTGCTGGGCGGCATCGGTTACCTGCTGGGCGCGCAGCTCTTTTCTTTCTCAATGACTTGGGTGTTTTGCACCATCGGCGTGGGCCTTGGCCTGCTCATAGCCTTCCTCATTGAGTATAAGCTCACCCAAAAGCAATCTCCCAAAGAGTAGCATCAGCCCCTTGCGCCACACTGCAGCATGATCCCTCACCCCTGCCTCACGCTCAAGAGCCATCTCCCCACACGGAAGATGGCTCTTGGGTATCACAGGGGGAAGAAAGCCCGTCAGACTTTTCTGCCCAGAAGAAATCGATTATCGCCTCAGCACTTTCATCACCCTGCCGTAGGCAGTGCGCACAATGTTGATGCCTCTTTGCCATTCGCGCAGCCTCATACCCGACAGGTTATAAAAAGTTTCGGTGCCCTTTGTAGCCGTACTTACGTCTTTTAAGCCCGTGGCAGAACCCTTGTCCAGCAACGACACTGCGGACGCATTGTCTATCACACAGTTTTCCTTGTCGTCGGCATCATAGTTTCCTACAAACGCCACGGCCTGCATATTGTCTAGCTTCCAGCTTTTGTCAATGGCAAAAGTGCATTCATAGCTGAAGGTATTGCCGTTCCACTCCACCGGCACGCCCCATGTGCTGTTGTGCGCACGCGTTACGTGGTTTTGCACAAAGGTGCCGGTAGCTCCCGTCTGATTGGTTGTGGCTATGCCGTTCTCCACCAGATAAACTGTGAGGCGTGGGTTCTTGGTGGCGTAGTTGGCGTTCTTCTTGCCATTCACCACCACTGTGGCGTAGGTAGAGTTGGCATTCAGGGCCACGCTAACACCCACGGCCAGTTCGGCAACCCTGTCCATATAATAATCCAGAACCTGCTTCATCTCCGTTGTACTCTGCGGGATGAAAGCCGTGGGTGTCTTTCCGCTAGTGCTGGAAAAGTCAGGACGGCGGTCTACAAGCACAGCCGGAGCGTAAGAATTGTCTTTTGTGGCATACAGCCATACCGGAGATAGCCAAGTAGGCTAAAGTTATAAAGTGCGGCAGGCCATTGCGCTTGCCACATTTTTTTAAGAACGAGTCACGTATCTATCGCTCCGCAGATGGACATTGGATAGAACGCTTTACCGATTAAAAGCGACCGGATGTCTGCATCGATGACGAAATACCGTTCGATATTCCTGAAACGTGGGAGTGGGTAAGATTCGGGAGGCTTCTTAATAGTCATTCTGGTAAAACTCCTGCAAGACAAGAGGGGATGGGCGATATTGGATAAATGGAGAATACCCTTGGGTATCAATTTCGGACATGAAACAAGATGGTATAATAACATCCACAAAAGAAAGAATTTCTAAATACGCTGCCGAAGAAACCTTTGGATATAACATATCTAAAGCTGGCTCATTATTATTGATTTTTAAATTGACTATTGGTAGAACCTGTATCCTTGGCATCGATGCTTATCATAATGAAGCAATCATAACTATTCAAACACTATGCGATACTAAATTCTATACACGAGACTATCTTTTAAAGATTCTCCCTGTAATATCAAATTGGGGTGAGTCTAAGGATGCAATAAAAGGAAAAACCCTAAACGCACAAAGCATATATAACCTGCTTGTTCCACTTCCTCCCCTCTCCGAGCAGCACCGCATTGTGGAGAAGCTTGAGAGCATTCTCCCAATGCTCGATACATTTAAAAAGCGTTAGCTAATAGAGATAAAACATGCGATCCATCATCTGCCATTTCTCGTCGCTTGTGGCATCAGCGGCGCACTGCTGAAAAGCTGAGACAAACGTCTCCCACTCCTGCTGACGGGGAAGGGTGGCAAGGCGTGCCATGGCGGAGTCCCAATCAAAATCGAGCGAAGTCTCGACAATCATAAACAGACGGTTGCCAAGGATATAGATTTCCATTTCTAGTATGCCCACACTCTTGATGCCCTCTTCTATCTCAGGCCAGAAATGCTCACGGCTATGGGCCGCACGATATTTCTTGATGAGCTCGCTATCGTCACGCAGCAGCATGGTCTGGCAATAGCGTTTCACCGGACCATGATATTCTTTCACTCGGAATCCTTCTGTCATAGTAGCAAATATTGTTTGTTCGCCACAAACTTACACATTTATTTTCAAATACTGCTCATAATCTGCCAATAAAATAAGGAATACATCCTAAATGTAGGGACGTACCTTGGTGCGCCCACAAGGGGCGGACATGGGGCGTGATGAATAGTAAGATAATGTTACATAACAGGGTTCCGGACATCAGCATCCGGCATTGATGACATTCTTAAATATCAAAGCAGTGATGATTATTCACACACAAAAATCCTCAGCAGTTGTAGTGGCCGCGCCTTGTGCCGGCCTCGCAAGCGAAAGGTTAACCTAAGCACAGATATACAAAACTCTTTTTGACGAGATAGGATGAATGGCTACGGGCACTTGTCATGAACATGCTGTCAGGCATGTCTATCAATAGAACGCCATAGCCCCAGGCGCTCAAAGGCAACCTGGGGCTATTCTTAACCACTTATTCTTACGCCATGGAAGAGTTGTCTCCATGACGGAGATGTTTTACTGTACCATATACTTGAACAAGGTTGTTTTGTTGCCTGCACGCGTTACCTTAATCAGGATGACGTCTGGGCTTACATTTACTGTTGCTCTGTCTGATCCGTCCATGCTCACCTTGTCGAGCAACATGCCATTCTCAGCATAAGCCTCTACTCCGGTGATGTCTTTTTGTGAGCTGGTCACCGTAGCCTTGCCCTTAGCTGTTGTCACATATATGCCGTCCTTGCCAGATGCATTCTTTACACCAGTGGTCTGACCCACCCTTGAAAGATAGAAACGACCGACTGTGGAGCCTTCCAAATAGACGACGGGCTCTTCACCTTCCACATATTTCATGCCTGTGAGACGGTCGTAGAGCATCCAGTCGGTAGCATCAGCATTGCCCTCAGCATGGAAGCTCAGTCGCACGGAGTCTGCCTTATCAACACAGAGCCCTAATTCTACCACGTCACTGTCTAATGGTCGGATATCATAACCTCTCCCGTCATCGATGGTGAACACGGCAAGTGCCGGCTTATAGTCCTCGTCCATGAGCGTTGCTGCCTTGGCCTTGCTGCCCATGAGCAGCAAGGCACCAGAAGCATGGCTGCCATCAGAGGCTGTGATACGTATCATTCCTTTTTCAGAAGTACCGCCATTTATAGAAGATTTTGCCTTGGCTGTCGCCGTTGAGGTCACTCCGGGCTGATCGCCGAACATGGTATTGTCATACTCCACCTGCAACGTATTAGATGCATTTGCATTGTCGGTAGCAGCCTCAACGAAGAAGGCAGCAGAGGGTGCCACAAACTTATCAGCATCTGTAAGGGTAGAAGATGAGCTGACGAGGTCACCATCTACGTTGATGACAGAGAACGCCCCACCCTGATGGTAGAGTTTGACGCCACTCATCACCTTCTTGTTATCCTCATTATCAAGAAACTTAGCGATGTTCAGATGGCTCATCGTAGGGTTGGCAACGAGGAAAATCCCATCACTGTTTGCCTGCGTGTCGTTGGTATAATTGAGCGTAAGGGCATTGTCAGCATCTGTCCAATACTGGGTGCTCCACAATTTTCCCGCCTTTGTTGCATCGTGGTTTACCTCAACCGTCCCTTCCGAATCGCCGAACATATTATAATAGTAATACGTGCGGTCACCAGCCTTTGGCAGATGGATGATGTAGTTTTCAGTAGAATAACTATTGTTATCAGCCATCAGCGAGAAGCAGAGCGGAGCCACGCTGCCTGACATGGTTGCATAGTCTTGGCTCAAACCGTTGAAGGCATGGCTCCAAGTACCCTTTGAAATGAGGGTCACGTCGCCGAGCGATGAACTACTACTATTGGTAAAGTTACCTTTCACGCTGGCTTTCCAGATACGCTGGTAAACGAGCGGCGTGGTGCGCACTGCAAAGTCATCTGGGTCTATGGTATTGTCGAGATCTTTGAAATAGTTCTCAGGCTTTACCTCTGAAGCATAAAAATCGCCACTAAAGACCTGTGCCAAAGGTGCTGACCACAGGGTGGCAATGCCATTCGTGAGCATCAGGTCTACCCATGCTTTGTTGTAATTGAGCCGGAACACATTCTCAATGGCAGCTCCCGGTTCAAAGTGGATGCCATTACAGCTATTATCGCAGGTATTGTCTATAGCCTGGAGCATAGGATACACTTTGGCGTTCGTGGGAATTACCACGTCCGTGCAATGATAGGGAGAACCCTCAACCCAGTTGCTCCAAGTATTCCAGTCTGTGTTCATTGTAGTAGGATTCCAGTGTGTGAGCGTAGGATGTACCACATAGTCGATCGTGCCGTCCTGAGTATATCCACTATTCGACGTACTTTCTTGCATGACACGTGCTGTGTACATGCCCGACTTGGTGGTCATTACCGTAAACTCGTAAGTAGACGTACCATCGCCGTTGTCAGTCGTCTTCGTCGGAGACAACTTATCAGCACTTTGGTCGTAAGCTTCCACGTAGTAGTTCAGGCCCGTTTTCCCCTTGAAGGAGAAGGTGATATCCGTGCCATTGCAAGCATGTGGGTTGTTTGTATCGGTGAACTCGCCGTTGCATGAGTCATCGTCTTTGCAGTCGGGCATGCCATCTCCGTCGATATCACTCTGAAGCAGGATGCCATATATCTTTTGCACATCAGCAGCCTTCAGCACACCTGCAATGGTGATGACCACCTCATCGTACTGTTTCTTCGGGTTCCATACATAGATGTTATGGTTCTTCGTTGTAATCACATCAGCACCGATAACGCTCCAGTCTGTCTTGGTGTCACCGGTAGCCACGCCGTCGAGATAGGTTTCCACCTTCATCCATTTGCCTAATCCGACACCTAACGGGTCGAAACCCTTGCCTTCGGAGTTTCCTCCGAAAATGCTCTGATAGTTGTTGTTATCCATAACAATGGCAAGCTGCTGACGGTAATCGGCACGTCGGCCAAGCTTCACAGCTATCTTGGTGCCGCCGCCTATCTGTGCCACATTGCCGAGCGTAACACCCGTAGAGAGGTCGCCATCGATGAGATAAGACAAATTGCCAATGCCTCCAGCCACAGTTACGGTGCTGAAGTTGCCGGTAAGATTGCCGTCGATGCTGGCACCGCTGGAATGTGACAGGTCAGTGAGTGATGATGGTATGGGTGCAGAGATGAGCGTAGGGCTGCAGCCTAACGGGTCGTCGCATTTATCGATGTCGTCGCCAGACTCATAGAAGGGATAGTAGAAGTCTTGCTCAGAGAGATTCACTCCCAAGGCTCCGTCATGATAGAGCGCTATCTGGTCGAAATCAATTTTCTCTGGTACGACGGCAGCAAGCTCCATCTTCTGCAATTTGTCGGAGCCTGCGACAGCAAGATTGAGCACATTGGCCTGGTTGAGGGCAGACGTATAGACTTCTTTTCCGTTCTTGTAGAACCCCATGCTGTAGCCGTTGAGCAGGTTCACATTGAGCCCTGTACCCTTTGATTGCACCACGAAGCCTACCTTAATCTTTTTGTCAATACCGATACCGAATGTCTCACGGAAGGTCTTGGCCTTGTTTTTCGTCTGAATGGCAACCACTCCGACATGCCCTCCTAACTCCAATCCGGCAACATACTTGGCATAGGTGTCTTCCTTGCCGTCAAGCAGGTGGTCGCTGCCGTCATCGAATTTCGATGCCGAGATGACTGCCCCAGTCGGAGCAGGCATCTCTTTCGACATTTCAAATCCATCGGTTGCGGAAATCTTGTTCTCACATTGCACCGGATTGCTGAACCCTCCCTGGTTCTTCACCACGGTAACCTCATCGTAGCATCCGTCATCAGCCGTGGCACGGAAGACGTATTTCGTGACGTCCTTACTCGTCATGCCCGTCACATGGCCGTTTTTATCGATTGTCGCACCACCCTCTCTGCAGGCCCAGGTAACGTGAATGTCATTGTTATGATAGAGCTGGAGCGAGGTCTGGTCCTCACAAATGTTCATGTCGGGTGTCGGGTCGATGGCACAATGATGCTCAATGTCAGGTGCCGGAGCCACAAAGGCATAGTTCAGTACTGTACCGCCCAAATTGACCTTTAAACCTGTAAACTGAAGAGACACACTTGAAAAAGGCTTTGTAGTGATGAAGGAGAAGTTGACCGTGCCCCCTTTGATCAGATTCAACGACAGGATGCTCTGGTCCATCTGATAGCTGTCCATGACTTCTCCTTTCTTGTCGTATGTTTTTATGTAAATGCCTCCGCCAAGTAAGTTCAGGTTTAACGCCGATCCGGCTATACCTTTGAAGCCCACGACAGTTCCAGCCTTGAAGGATTCCCCTTCTTTCACAAATGTTTCAACCTTACGCGGAATAGAGCTTATTAACGTAATGATAGCTTCTGCAACTACGTTATCTTTTTTTATGTCTGCATTGACCAATTCCCGTCGGCCGGCGACGTCCTTGTCCTTCGTTAATCCATAATCCGAACAATAGTCGTCGAAGTCTTTCATGGTACTCTTCGTCTCCCCGGTCTTATCCTTATTGGTCAGCGTGTACGCAGTCACCTCACCCACGTATGCATAGTGTACGTCGATGGCTCCAATAAGATTTACGGAGACTCCTTTGTTGACAAGCCTTACCACGTCGAACTCATCCGGAGCCACTGCCTGTATGTTGCATGTTGCATTCTTTGAACCAGGAAGGGCGCCCACGGAAAGGCTCAGCCCATTGAATGAGCTGCCGGAGGAGGCAATTACAGAGCCCACTAATTGGCCCTCGCAATAGAACTCTAAGGTAAATTTCTTTATCAAATTGAGACTCAAGACGCCTTTGCCGCCTTCTTGTGCAATGCAGAACCCTGCCACCGTACCTGCGGCATAGTGATGGGTCATATCGCGCACACTCGTGATAGGGTTATAGCCTACGTCGGCACTCAGCACGTTTTGGAAGCTGGTGTAGTCGGAGAGGTCGTTATTGGTCATATTGCCCAAGTCCTTAGGCCATGATGCCACGCCGACGGTATTGAAGACATCGTTGGCCACACAGTTGCGTCCAACAAGCGCACGGCAATGGGGAAAGGCATAAACCAAATCCTTGTGCTCGCTTATCTCGCTCTGGACATCCGCATCAGCCTTGCTCTTCTCATAGAGCAGCGTCTTCTTCACATCATAATAATGCTTTCCAAACAGGTCGGCCTTTTTAGCCATAGCCGGAAAGCTACAAAGCAGCATTACGATGATTACTGCAAAAGATAAAATCTTTCTCATTTCTCTGTCCTTTTTAATATTAGTCATCAAAAATACTGCTCTCATTAACAGGATTATTCTCATTGTCAGTACCTACGTATTCTGAGGCAGGACCTGCGATTTTACCGTTTCCGTCTTCCACGTCTTTATGCAGCTGGTCACCATCATATTGCCACATTAGCTGATGTTTCAAGCCAACGCTCGTTAGAATGGGCAGTGATGCTTCCATCTCATAGAAGGTGCTCTTTGGGGTGATATATTTCTTTTTCATTTGATGATAATTTTCTTTCCGTTTGTAATATAAATGCCCTTTGAAGGGTTAGAAACTCGCCTTCCTTGCAGGTCATAATAGACCAAGTGGCCCTCTTGCTGAGTCAGGATATCGCGGATGTCTGTGGTGCTGCCGTCATCGAAACAGAAGGTGAAGGCTTTGCTTTTCGTAACTGTTTTCTCAGATTCTGATGTTGCCTTGACATAGCAACGATTCGCCATGAGGAACTTATCGGCAGGATAGCCTAATGAGAGGTCTATATCTGTATAGTTCTTATCCGCCAAGGTTTCAGAGAACACATAGATGCCCTTGCGGTAATAATCTGAAGTGGCATCGTCGCTCAGCCTGAAGTCCTCGCCCTCAGCGACTCCTTTTAGAACATCGTCGCCGATATCCGAGCGGTAACCTGTAGCCTTGTCGATATAGAACTTCAGAAATTTATGGTCATCATCGTCCTTGGCCAGAGCTACTGCGCCATAACCGGCAGGCAGGGACGCGGTCTGATAGAATTTTACGCCACTGTAGTCGGGCAGCCATTTGGCAATATAAAGGGTGATATCGGGATCTGTATTGACAATATCGAACGGAAACCATAACGACACGTAACGATATCCTTTGAAGGCTGATGCGTTCTGACTGTCCGCAGTTCTGGCCTGGATGAAGCGGGCGCGATGGAAACTCCAGTTATAAGCATCATCAGCGAGCCCGTCTGTAGACGTAGCTTTCTGGTAGACGAGTGCTGCCTGGTTATAATTGGGAGAAACCCTATTACCTGGCACGCCGTTGTCACCGGTGTCGGCAATGTCGAGATAGCCTAAGGGCACCTCCTCAGTCTTTGAGTTGCTTCTGTCGAGCAGCATCATGGCATACACGCCATTGTCGTTGTTCTCATCTTTGGGTACCAAGTAGAAAAGGGCACGCTGCGACTTGTCAGCATCCTCTTTGATAAGCGGCATCATCTGGCCGGTGCCGGTAGGATTGCCGATAAATTTCTTGCTGTTGACGTTCTGTATGTAATAAAGACTATGCTTAAAGGTGCTCACAATGCCAATGGGCTGGTTGTTGGAGTCGTCCTTTCCGGCATAGGCAAGCGTGACGTGCCAGATGTTGGCGGCATCGCGCAAATTGACGCTGTTGCTGAACACATCAGCCTTGGCAATAGTTGTCTTTTTCTCCGCGTCAAATTCCTCAAGTGCAGCCTTGTCAACATCGGTGAGGAAGCCGCCCTGGTTAGACTCGTTTGATGTACCACTGATATTCTTGATGCGCTTTGTGTTGTTCTCTATACGAAAATACCAGTTCTGTACATTTCGTATGTCGGTTTTGCTCACGTTCAGATATTGGAGGTTATCATCGTAGGGACTTTTAGCCACCACCCATTCATTATCGAGCTTGGCCAGGTCCTCGTTTGAGGTACGGGCGCTGTAGCTCACATTGCCCTCATTGTCGACACATAGATACTGTCCAGTGCTGTTCATGAGCCGGAAGTCATTCGCATGGCCGTTATTGGCATAATATAATGTAAAGGCTTTTGTGTCGCCGTGATAAACGCTGTAGAAATTTCGGTCGGATGCTGAAGAAGCCTCTGCCTGGAAAATGCTGCTTGTGGTGATCTTGTCTGCCACATGCAGGTTTCCATCATTATCTATATTGAAGAACTTGTGATAACGACGCGAGGCAATGACAAAGTTGTGAACGGGAGTCTCATTAGACGATACCGTGTTCTGGTCACTGAGGACACGGGATGCGTTAATCTTATCAACAAGGTCTGCCCAGTCTTTCTGAGTGGGCGTACCTGTAGCCTCCGTTCCCGTATAGCCACATTTCTTGGCTAAGGCAAAGAGTTGATCGTAAGTATAAAACTGGAATGTGGGGAGCTGATAATATTTGGATGTACCATGCGTTCCCAGATCTACACTTTCTTTTTCTGTCGAACAAAGGTAATAACTCTTATCAAAAAGGTTATTAGCGTCTTGATAAGCATAAAGACATTTTGTAGGATTAGTAGCTACTTCTGGACTGGAACTTATGAGGTAGCCACTCTCGTTATAAGGATTAGGGGTGACATACCAGGTAGCGCCGGTGTTATCGGTCTTGCCACGATATGTGGATGAGGTTGCATTATCATTAAGGTAATTATTTCTACCCTTATTATAGAGGGTGTATCCCACCCCCCCTCTAAAGGTTTAAACTGCCAGAGATAATACTCATAATCCGTTTCACCGATGCTGCCAAAATAAGCACGATGCAGTTCATAGCTACTGCACCGCAGGAAGAGTCCCGTCTCCATGTTTCGGATGACGTAATCTGTGTTGGTCTTAAAGCTGGGAGCCGTACTGTTGGCAGTTGCTGTGTTGACCTCCTGGCCTGCATAGGCAGGTGGAAGAGCGCAGAACAAAGCAACCAATACGCTAAGCGTACCAGCTAACATTTTTTTGATGTACTTCATTGATATAACCTTAAAGATATAACTAAAAGAAAATAATACTCGATGCTATTAACGGCGCAAAAGTAGATATTAAATACAAAAGCACAAAGTCTTTTCCATAACTTTTTTAATTGCAAACTGTCTGATTTTAAGTTAATATTAATTAATTGTCAATTTATATAAAAAGAATTTTTATTCTGTTTTGTATAGAAACAATCTATGTGATTTATTATATGGCAAAGAGAAATTCCCAGGTTGACAACTCGATGTGTACATGGGTATTTTTTAAAACTCAAGACTATAAACACAACGGAACATAAGACGATGCCGTAGATATCAATGACTGGTTATTAATCAAAAATTTAACAATAAATTAAGATATTTTGAAGCCAATAATCAGCAATCTGTTACGTATCAAAAAAGAAAATGGAAGAGAAAAATACAAAATAATGCAGAAAAAAAGACAAAAAAAAGAGAATGTAGCAACATCGAAAGCAAATTCATCAGACTGATATTGAGCTTTCAAACTTTTCTTAAATGCCTGACAGCTACTTTGTAAGCAATTTATACTTAATGGTTTTTAACTGTCTTCACAGCCAAATTAGAGCACTTAGGGCCGGGCATCGTGCTCTAGACAGGTGAAAGTTGCGGTGTGAGGATATAGGCCATACGCTCTGTTTTTTAGAATACTAAGTTGTTGAACTTCTACTTAGCTACATCTATTTGCTCGTTGGAGATACATGTGAAAAGGGTTTATGGGCCGATTTTTTCTTCTAATAGACCATCCCCCTACCTAAGAGACTTCGCCATCCATGCTCTTGGCGCTTACAACGGGTTTTCTGAATAAGAGAGGAAACTTGCCATACATGTAGTAATTGCACATAACTATTGATTGCACGAGACTATTCCCTCTTCAGAATGACTGCCATTTCTAAAATATGAAAGTATGCATTTTGATGATCCAAAGTATGGGTTTCGCAGGCTAAAAGGGCCTGTTCTGAACTGCTAAAAGGGGCAGTTTGCGAAAGCGCAACTTTTTTACCTTCTCCAATATACAAGAAGAAACTTGTGAAATCCTATTCCACCCATTCCCACCCATCTTGTATAGTGCTATGGCACAATGGATTAGAAGGCAGACAACGCTTTATAACATTCCACCCACATTCCACCCACGTCTCACTCAATTATACAGCTACAAAAAGCTCTTGACATATATAACAATCAGTATATTAGCTATTTATGCTTCTTATGAGGAGCTTGCTGACACGGCAAGAGCTAGTATCCATAGCATCGTTTTTACTTTCTTGAAACACAAGATAAGGTAAAAGGCTTCTTGATATACTTATACTTGAAAACTGAAATATATATTAATGTATGTCTTTATAATAATGTATAAAGACATAAAACGATAAATTGCGCAATAATAAAGCCTTCCTGGTAAATCGGAAGGCTTAATATGGGTAGATAGAATACTGATTATATTCTGTTAAGCTGTTTTTTTCGCATTCACTGCGAAGGTAAAAACCACCAAATAACCCACGAGGGGAATGATGAAAGGCACCACGGGATTGAGCTTATCAGCTAGGTAACCCATGGCCAGAAAAGCGCACCCGCCAATGGGAGACATCATGAGCAGGGAAGAAGCGCGCTTGGTAAGCCCACCCAAACCGCTTAATGCCATAGCGAAAATTGTGGGGAACATAATGGCCTCGAAGAGATAGTTGCAGGTAAGGGCAACGACAGAACAACGGCCAAAATCGGCAAGGACAATCAGCATATTCACACAACAGAGCAAGGCGCAGGCGGCTAGGACGTGCCAGGACTTAACGTAACGCATCACCCAACTGCCCAGGAAACGGCCCAACATGAAAAGGGCCAGGCCAACGGTAAGGATAACAGAAGCCGTATTGTCGGACATCCAATCTTTTACCGTAACAAAATTGATGAAATAGCTGTTGATACTTATCTCGGCCACTTCATACATCAGCAAGGCTGTAAGACCAAAAACAAACTTCTTATTGGTCAAGAGAGTGGCATAACTGCTGTTTTCATTCTGCGAAGAAGCATCATCGTGCACAATCTCCGGGAGACTTATTCTACTGAAAACCAAAGCTATACATAATACTACAACGCCCAGTACGGTGTAAGGAACGACCACACTGCCTCCACTACCATGACTGAAAAAGAACTGACCCACAACGAGTGTGGCAAAAAGACAGCCCATACCATTGAGTGACTGAGCCAGGTTGAGTCGACTTGCGGAAGTTGAAGAAGGTCCGAGCTCAGTGACATAGGGATTAGCAGATATTTCCAAGAAAACCAAACCGCTACCTATCACGAAGAGCGAGATGAGATAATAATAATAGTTTCCAATGGCTCCCCAGGGGATGAAGAGGAAAGCACCTAGAGCAAATATAAGTAGTCCGGTTACTACCCCCACCCTATAACCATGTTTACTGATATACGTACCGGCAGGCAAAGCCATGAGGAAATAGCCCAGATAGGTGGTCACCTGAATGAGAGCCGACTGCGTAAGGGAAATGTGCATGTTGTTTTGAAGGTGCTTGTTCAGCACATCCAGGATGGCTCGTGCAAATCCCCAGAGGAAGAAAAGGGATGTAATAATGATAAGAGGAATAAGATACTTCTTATAAGTAAGTTGATTGCTTTGATGCTTCATGTTGTTTAAATGATTTCTAAACTTAACGTTTTGAAACAAGGATTATTGCATAAAAAACGACAGATGGAATATAAGGAACAGTGAAAAAGAGAAAAAGAGAAGTAAGCGGACAAGAACATCGATGAGAAGGTGCATTGCCAGAAGGCAGAGTGAGAAAACAATGGAATGAAGCTCAACAAAAACAGCGTACCAAGAAGATACTCCAACACCAAACTAATACGATTACCATCTGCCGACACAAAAATAAATCAGCTACTATAAGTGACGATGCTGAACAAAAAAGCATCACGCAAAGAAGAAACAATACATCATGCTCCTGTCACAACACAAGCATCTCATGAAAATTACAAACCCTTTTGACAAAGAAAGAAAGTAAAGGAGAGAGAAAAGAAGACAACACGAAAGGGATATAAATATATAATATTGTACTTTTATATGCTTTTATATATTAGTGTATGTACACAATATTGTACAGCAAAACATATTTATATAAAGCTATAAGATAATAAATTTATTATATAAAGATATTTTAGTTCAGAAGTAAATATGTATATACAAGGAGATCAAACGCTATATAGGTATACATAAAAGTTTAAGTATAGAGATATAAAAAGGCAGGGATAAGGGGGCAAAAGGAAAGAAATGAGGAAAGGATAAATACATATTTAAATGTTTAGGAAAACAAGATTAGATAGTTATATATGTATATAAGGCAATAGATAATAATATATATAAAGAAGAAAACAATAATACTTATGAAGAGATAATCGAATAAGTAAATCTTCAAAATGGGGAAACCAGAAGACAGGGAAGCGCTAGTTGAAAATTCGAGAAAAGGATATAGAACTGGGAAGACTATAGAGAAGCGGCAACGCATCAGGAAACCATGAAGGCGAAGGGAAGATATTGAAGTTTAAAACGTAAGTAAATTGGAAGTAGGGAAGATTAAAACAAATGGGTTATATGTTTATATATTACTATATATAATACTTTATATAATGGTTTATAAATACAATATGAGTATATAAGTGGGTTAGAAGCGAAAGATATCTAAACCAACGGCACAAAATAATGAAGGCATGGGTAGGAAGTAGAAAGATATAGTTTTAGATATAAATATAAGTAATTAGAGATACTAAAAAGGTAAGATAAGAAAAGAGAAAGAAATAAATGGATAAAGAATAGCAAGAATACTGGAAAGCCATCCTACTCATAGAGTTCAAAGGGAACAAGAAAGGGTAAAAGTAAAAGTGCCTATTTTGGCTTGCGAAAGTGCATATTTCGCAATGTAAAATAGGCACTTTTGAAACGCAAAAAGGGTATTCTTGAAAAAGGAGAGTATAGCGTATAAAACATAAAAGGAACAAAACCGTACGCTTAAAGATATAGTAATACAAATAAATAAAGAAGTAAAAGAGGGTTCAAATAAATAATTTGAGATGAAAAAACAATTATATTGATAAAGCAAAATGTACAAATATAAATATATGGAAACATATTATTGAAAGGTGATACAGGTGGAAATAAAACGCAAAAAGATAGTTAGCTATTAAAACAAAAGGATATAAGGATATTTATATATAAGGAAAAGAACGATGAGTAAAGCAATAGAAAGAGGGGAAAAGGATAAGGATAAATGATAATATAAAGAACAAAAAAGATAAAGGATTAGATATATAAAAGAATAGAAAGATAATATTATGATTGTACTTTCATCAAATACAATCATAATATAGAGAAAGAAAGGGATAGATAAAAAAGGAAAATGAAACGTTAAAGGTCGGACTTGGCCAATCCTCCCAAGGATGTTTCTTTGTAAAGGGAAGGAAGGTCATGACCAGTCTGCTGCATGACACGCACTACCCTATCGAATGAAACGACATGACGACCATCACTAAGGTTGGCATAAACTTGGGCATCCATGGCACGAGAGGCTGCAAATGCATTGCGTTCGATACACGGTATCTGTACCAAACCACAAACAGGGTCGCATGTCATGCCTAAGTGATGCTCCAATCCCATCTCAGCCGCATACTCAATCTGTGAGGGAGTACCTCCATAAAGTTGGCAACCGGCAGCTGCTGCCATGGCGCAGGCCACACCAACCTCACCCTGACAGCCCACCTCGGCACCTGAAATGGATGCATTCTGCTTGACCACATTACCAAAGATACCAGCTGTAGCAAGGGCATGTAGGATCTTTGTCTCATTATAACCCAAATCATGGTTAAGATAATAGAGTATACCGGGGAGGACGCCACTAGCTCCACACGTGGGCGCAGTGACGATAGTGTTGCCAGAAGCATTCTCTTCGCTGACCGCCAAAGCATAACTAAAGATGAGACCCTTGCCCTGAAGCTCGGGCTTATAACGAGATGTTTTAACGAAATAAGAGGGTGCCTTACGTCGTAAGTTAAGCGGACCGGGAAGTCTGCCTTCATGATTAATGCCCCTGCGAACGGAAGCCTGCATGGTCATCCACACCTCATCCAGGAAGTCCCATATCTGCTTCCCCTCGCATAACTCAACGTATTCCCAGTAATCACGACCGTTTTTTTCGCACCAATCCAAAATCTGCGAGAGCGTATTCATCTTATAAACTTGTTTCGGTTTGAAGAAGTCGTCATCTCCTTTTCCCTCAGACAGGGCTCCCCCACCGATACTATACACAGTCCATTCATCTGATGATTGGTCATGATCAGAAAAAGATATAAACTTCATCGCATTGGGATGAAAAGGCAGAAAAACCTTAGGTTTCCATATAATAGAGGTGGGGGCGATGCGCTGCAAAACCTCTGTGATGGCCACATCTGTCATGTGTCCCTTTCCGGTTGCGGCCAAACTACCATATAATATCACCTGAAAATGATGAGCATGAGGATGCCGTGAAGCAAAGATCTTGGCAGCTTTCTCCGGTCCCATCGTATGACTGGAAGAAGGACCACGCCCTATTCTGAATATACCTTTAATAGATTCCATTTTTAATAGAGTAAGGATAAATCAATAAAATGTATGCAAAAATACAAAGGTTTTGTGAACCTTGCAAATAAAAAAAGTAATATACTGGCGACAAAAAAGTGTAAAAAATTGCAAAGAAATGAAGTTTGAAAAGGAAAGAATGCGTATTTCAAAGAGAATAACCTAACTTTGCACAATACGAATAAATAAAAACCATATATCATGAAAATAGAAAAAAAACGAGAAAAAAGTTGGGAATATTGGAGATGGATGTGCGTGTTGGCGCTTGTAATGATTTCGCTTGGCATCAAGTCACAAGAAACGTGGCAGAAAGAGTTTGCATGTCCACCTGCAAGATGGTGCAATCATGTCATCTACGAAGTTGGAAATGTAACGGAAAAAATGGTATGTCAGGACCTGGATTCCATCAAGGCAAGAGGTTTCAAAGCTGTTATGCTGGAGCCAGGATATAGGATGCCGCATAAATATCTGAGCGAAGGATACTTCAAAATGATGGCCAAAATAGTAAATGAGGCTAAGAAAAGAGGACTGAAAGTATGGATTATCGATGAAGGAAAATATCCCAGTGGGTTCGCAGGAGGCAAATTCAGCGAACTAAGACCTGATTTACGAATGAAGGCTTTAGTACCAACCATCGACTTGGAAGTGAATAACGGCGACAGCATTAGCGGTCTGGAAATTGGAAATAAAACGCTGTCTGTAAGCGCTATAAGCCTAGCAGATAGGATAAATAAGGTACTACAACCTGAGAAAGGGAGGATACGATTTTACGCAGGGATGGCCGACTGGAAACTGAAAGGAATAGGATGGGACTATAGAACAAGCCAAACACGATGCGTGAACGACACAACAGGAGCTAAAACAACGAAAAACTCGCTGATGGACTACCTGAACCCTGAGGCTGTAAAGCAGTTTCTGGACTGGACACAGGAGGGTTATAAAAGGTATATAGGCAAGGAATTTGGAAAGACCGTATTAGGATTCAGAAGCGACGAGCCCGATTTCGCCTATATACCGTATACAGATAGCATCGTGGGAAAATTCAAACAGCTAAAAGGTTATGACCCAACGCCATTGCTGGCCAGTCTGATCAGTGAGCAGAAAACATGGAAAGAAAGGCTGTTCAAGGCCGATTACTGGGATGTATGGAGCCGGCTATTTGCCAAAACATACTTCAAAGGGGAGAGTGAATGGTGCAAAAAGAATGGCATGGAGATGATAACGCATCTGAATAAAGACCATGACATGGAGGCATGCATAAAATGTGAAGGCGACCTTTTCAGGGATTTGAGTCAGGTGGAAATACCGGGTATTGATGCCATTTGGAATCAAATATGGCCCGACACCATTAATAACTATCCCAAATATGCTTCGTCTGTAAGTCACGTATGGGGTAAGCGAAGAGCTTTCAGCGAAAGTTTTGCGGCTTATTACAACTCCCCCACCCTACCAGAAGCTAAATATATACTTGATTATCAGATGATAAGAGGTATTAACTTCTTCGAATTCATGTTTTGGTCGTCAGGGTCCAAGCATCAGGGATGGCTGTCGCAACTAGGCATGAAGGGGCTCAACGAATATGCCAATAGGGCAACTTGGCTGATGCAACAAGGGAAACCGGGGGCCAGAGTAGCGGTTTATTACCCTGTTTCAACAATTTGGACAGGGAAAGAAAAGGTAGCAGAGGATGTGAAAACCATCGCCAATGAACTCATCAAGAATCAAATAGATTTTGATTATATAACAGACGATGCATTGAATGAGACTCTTACATTGAAAAACGGAAGACTCTTCAATCGCAGTCAACAGTATTATGAATCTGTAATCATACCCTCAACCTTATTCATTCAAAAAGATGCGTGGCATAAAATAGAAGAATTCAAGAAACAGGGAGGTAAGATTCTGTTCTGGGGAGATACACCGCAATTAACAAACGGGAGATCCTTCGTAAACGATACAGAGCCAATCCAACTGCCGGACGATGCTTATTATGAACCCAAATTAAAATTTACGGAGAATGTAAAGGCCGCCCTGCCGAGACAAGAAATCATTTTGGTCAATGAAAAAGGACTTATTCCGGACACCAGACCGAGAAAAGCAGGAGAGCCGAAACGTGAGCCCATCAATCCGATGCGGGAGGTTACGTATACGAGAAGAATAACAGAAAAAGGTTGCATCGTAATGCTGATGAACGAAGGCAGAAGAAATCTGCAGTTCAGAGTGGGCATTGATGAGGTAGGAAAAGCCTATCTGATGAATGCGGAAAGAGGTGAAAAAACGTTGATAAAAAGTCAGGTAAAAGATGACAGGACATGGATAGAGATGAAGATGAAACCATGGCAAACGGATTTCCTATATATAGAAAGAGGTGAAAACCAATGTCTTGCTTCGCAAAACGGGGCCATAGGCGATGGAGAAACCAACAATACCGAAGTATTACAACAAACTATCAACCGTTTACAAGCTGAAGGTGGCGGTACATTGGTAGTAGACAAAGGAAAGTATCTCACCGGAGCGCTGTTCTTTCCTAGGGGTGTGAACCTGCAAATCAACAAAGATGCAGAGATCATATCCTCGATGGAGGAGAATGATTTCAAGCCCGTATCGACGAGGTTTGAAGGGATAGAGAGGCTATGGAAGCCAGCGTTACTTAACTTCAAGGATGGAAAGGACGTAAGGATAAGTGGTTGCGGAATCGTTGAAGGACAGGGAGTTAAGTGGAAAAGCAGATCTTTCTACCCATCAGGAAGGCCCAGACTAATCTGCCTAATGGGCTGTGAAGGAGGACAGATAGAAGGAATCAAACTGCGTAATCAAGCTTCATGGGGCCTGCATGTACTATATAGCCGTGATATAAGTATCAAAGGACTGGACATTCAAGCCGAACACAGCATTCCAAGTAGCGATGGCATCGACATAGACAGTTCGAAAGGCATAGTGATAAGGGGATGCAGAATAGAGTGCAACGATGATTGCATCAGTATAAAAAGCGGTAAGAACGCCGAAGGACGCCTGCTGCACCTGCCATCGAGTGATATTCACGTCAGCAAATGCACATTCGCCTACGGCCATAGTGGTGTTGCCATGGGCAGCGAAGTATCAGGCGACATCTATAACATCCTCATAGACAGTTGCATGGCCATGGAAGGCAACGAGCATCTCATCAGGTTTAAGTCGCAGCCAAGCCGCGGTGGAGTGATAGAAAACGTTACCTTCAGAGACATCAAGGTGCAAAACGCATCCAATATCTTTGATGTCATCATGAGATGGAGAATGGTAGGAAAGCAGGAAGAAAAGGCTCCTGAGCTGACAAAACTGAGAAACATCCTGATTGAAAGGGTAAACGGAACATGTCGATCAATGGGACGTATAGAGGGAGACCCAGACAGTCCCATCGAAGGAATGACGATAAAAGACGGCCATTTAGACTCTCAAACCCAACTGATTATCAAGAATGCCACGATAAGAAAAATACATTGCAACTTCTAACAGGCTTCTAAGCTAGTCCATCCTCCATGAAATTAGGATGGAGTAAGGGCAAAGAAGATAGATGAGACAAAAAGCATAATGTAAAAGAATTACACAAGAGATAAATCAGTAAGAATATTACTGAATATCCAGCAGACTACAATAAAAGAACAAGAATATAAAGGCATGAAGACTAAAGAGCTTTTCACATAGGAAGAAAGGGCGCATAAGGAATTATACTTTACATAATTTTGTCGCTCGATAGGATAACTCATTGTAGTTTAATGAAATAAGAAAGAGCATTAAATCTCCATATTTGTCGGAGTTAGAGAGAACAAATTAAAATAACATCTTACTTATTTGTCGCACAAAAAGCATGAAGGACGAAAAAGTAAGATGTTACTTTTTTGTCGCCAAACAAAGAAGATGACAAACTGGAGAACCTACTATTTTGTCGCCGAAATAAGCAAATGGTCAAATAAAAAACAAGTTACTAATTTGTCGCAACAAGGGTTTTAGCCTTTAGGAAAGATGTTCCCAATTCGTCGCAGCGTGAATTTGAGCCGTCTGAAAAGATGTTCCCAATTCGTCGCAAGCATAATATGGCTAAACAAGAAGAATATCCCAGTAGATGGAAGAACAACAGCTAGTCCATCGACAAATAGGGAACATTCAGTCAAAACATAGCAAAAATGAAGCTGAAAAAGAGTGTTTTATATATAGTTATAATAATATACGTCTTTATATAATACAATAAAGTCAAGAAATAAAGGCTATTTCGAGAGATGAAAGATACTAAAGAAGGGTAAAATAAGGTGAATGAATGAATAGGATATATCAATAAAACGAGGCCAGAAGATAACAGAAAACAATCAGGATACAAAAGAATGGCCGCACTAGAATAGGAACATAGGGCCTTGAAAGGGCGGTAAAAAGAGGACAAGAGGAGAGAAAATAAGAAAATAAATATTTATTACAAAACACAAGATGAACAGTAATAGAACCCTATCTTAAGGAAGGGATAATAAGTAAATATATACTTACTAATCCACTATAAGTCAAAACATTAGAAGAGAAAATAGGTTTGAGAGACAAATAGGGAACAAATTTAAGCATGAAATTTTACATTTTTTTGTCGTAGAACAAATCTATACAGCCCTTGAACAATATAATTTATTTTGTAAAACGATGATTATGGGACAAAAAAGGGATAATGATGACGCTCTCAAAAGGATGGAGTATTAGAAGGAGGAAAGACAGGTTGAGGAAAACAAACCAACGGGCAAGGCGCTGAAAATCAAAGAAAAGCATGGTTAGACAGTCAATCCAGGCGGAACAAGGGACAATAAAAGGAAAATCGAAACAACGGGCGCGGAACGTTGAAGAAAGACGGTAGATGGCGTAAAAATGTTGGGGAACGGGACGTTATCAAAATCAAAAGAATAAAATAATAATAAGAAAAACTTCTCAAAGACTTGATTATTCTTTTGTTTAAATCCTTTATATAGATTAGTAGAGCACTGTAAATTGCTTATTATCAACCTATTTCGAAGATTATCTCCGACAAATTAGTAAGTTATCTCCGACAAATTAGTAAGCTGCCTTCGACATTTTAGTAGGTTGTCTTCGACAAATTAGTAACCTTTTTCATTCATCTGCGACTTATTAGTAGGTTGTCTTCGACATATAGGGAAACTCTTTAGCTTCTTTAAGATATTCCTTTACAATATCAAGACCTTCATGACGATAATCTGTCTTCTTCATTCTTATTTCTTATTTTAATGATTCTTGTATGCTTATACAACGAATTGTAAATCAGTTATTTATACTTTTCTGCGACAAATAGGGAATTATAGATTTGTCATGCCCTACTTTTCTGCGACAAATAGGTAGCATTTGTAACTTTCTTTACATCTATCTTGTAGCAGCATTCCCCGACTGTTTGTTCTTCTTAGCGCAGGTCCTGTCTGGCGTATGTGACATGATGATACCTCCCCTACCCTACTCTTTCAACGAGCATCTTCCGCTTTTGTTGTGTGCCGTTCTCTATTTTGTCACCGTATAGCATCTCTTTTTTTTCAACAAGATCCCTTTTTGCTACCTTCCCAGCATGCTATTGCGTTTTCAGCACGTTTTCCTTGTTTTCCCTGTCTACTCGTACCATCTTTAAAAATAGGCATTCTTACGCTTCAAAATAGGCACTTTTACAAGGCAAAATAGGCATTCTTGCATCGTAAAAACGGTGCTTTTGCCTAACAGTGCGTTCTTCCTTGTTTCGTTGTTCCGTGATAAGAGGTCTACTATGTAGTCTACATCGCTATTCACAATCCTTGTTTTTATCCTTTCAAACTAATATTTTAATCACTTATTATGCCTTTATATAAAGACGTATATACTAATATTATTATATAAATACTGTGTCTAAGCCTAATTAAGCCCTTATTTCAACCTTCCTATCTCCTTATTTTTGATGTACTTAATCTTTTATATAAAAACCCAATAATTTTTTTGCTTGTAGATACAATTAAAAATATAAAAATGCGTTATACTATAAACTACATATATATAATAGGAACGATGAAGAATAGAAAAATTGTTTTCGCGAACCAGAAGGGTGGGGTAGGGAAGTCTACTTTGTGCATTCTGTTTGCGAACTATTTGGCTTTCAAGAAGAAGAATGTTTGTATCATCGATACCGACTTGCAGAAATCCATTCTTATGCAGCGCCGGAAGGATGCCCAGATCTTTGACGATCGCGAAGAGCCTTATACCATTCAGAACTTTGATGTTACCAAGCCCGAGATGATGCTCAAGCTCATGGAGTCGGCTTCTGAGGTGGATGGCTATGTGCTTTTCGACTCTCCGGGAAACGTAAGTGAGGATGGTTTGGCGCCCATGTTTATCAAGGCCGACTATATTATTTGCCCTTACGAGTATGAGGAGAAGACGCTTGACTCAACGGGAACCTTCATTCAGGTGCTCACTGCGTTGAGAGAGCAGAACAAAGACATGAATGCCCAGGTGTTCTTTGTACCCAATCGTATTGACTCGCGTATCGGTACAACTGATGAACTGCGGATGTGGAAAGAGACAGACGAGATTTTCAAGAAGCTCGGAGTGGTGACACCGCGCATTGCCTCGCGTGCTACCCTGAAGCGTATCAATACTTATGAAATCCTGGCACCCCAGCGTGACGCTGTGGAAGACTGCTTCGATTACATCTTACATAAAATGAAATAACTTTTTATAATCCTTTTATAACAACATAAATATGCCAACAAAGAAGAAGACAAGCGTCGTACTCCCCGGCAGTATTGCCGATTTGGTTAACACCGTACAGAAGGGAGTGAAGACAGACGCGGCAGAGGTCAGCCCCCAACCTAAGCAAGTTACCGCTCCCACGGAGAGCAACAACCAAGCCACCAATCGTGAGTATCAGGCCCTGAAGAATGCCGGCGTAGACAGCTGGAACACCTTTATAGAGTTAGCACGCGACTATAAGAAGCGCGACGGCCGACTTGCCACGGTGTATATTGACTCAGATTTGAAGAAAGTGCTCGATCGTTTGAAGAGCGCCAGCAATGTTAAGCTGCCCGCAACAGCCATTCTTTCAAGCATCGTAGCCCGTTTCTTGTTCGAGCATGAGGATGAAATTAAGAAGCTGATATATAGTCAAGACATTTTTTAATCAATATTTTTAGTAGCCTTCTTGCATCTAATGAGATTGCAAGAAGGCCTACTTTTTTATATATTTCGTTACGTCTTTAATTTTAAATCTATTTATATAAAGTTACAAAACTGTCTCTGTTATATTCTGTAAAGCATTGTATAAGCGTATAATATACCTTTCTTGAAATATATAAACGAATATATCCTAAGCTAAATATATATTCATCTAAAACGTAAAAACAACTTTTCTGAAGGATGAATTCATTGCTTTGATTTGTCAAGATATATATTCTTCCCATTCAAAGAGAATGTTTTGGGCCTTTTACGATTTCTTACTGGAATGCTAGGAATTATTGTTTATAATTCTTATATTTGCGCTATGAAGAAACTATTTACTTTTGGCGCAGCTTTATTATATGGTCTGGCAGTATATGCTCAGCACACCTTCACGGCGGTTAACTATGTAGACGACGTGCATGAAGGCGCCACATTGTTGGTTACCTATCGTCAAGGCAAGAATTATCAAGCCTTTCAGGGCGCGGCGTTCGATGCTGCTTTGTCAGACAGTATTTGGCTTTATGACACGGGAGGCGTTACGTCTAAAACATTAGATGACAGCTTCTTGCAGTCGTGTCACACCCTTCTTCTGAGTAAGAAAGAGGGCAAATGGTACCTGCAAGACACACGCAGCAACCGCTATTTGGGTGAGATTGTGCAGTTGCCGGCGGGTGGCAGCCCTACATTATACACGCTTATATCGGCCACAACGCAGCCTACGGCACACTCAGCTGTGAGTTTTGAGCGCTCAGAGGGTTCATTATATGTCAAGATAGGCAGCAAATACCTTCTTTTCAGCACCAATGTTCACCGTTATCATCTACGTTCCAAGAAGAGTGAATACAACTATTATCCTGTCGCTCTCTATGAAGTGGGTGACGCGTCTACATCCGTGCGCACCGTAGAGCGCACAGAAAAAGCCTCACGCCCTGATGTTTCCACATTGCAGGGAGTAAGGCTTCATACAGATGTAACGTCCTTGCCGAAAGGCATTTACATTGTGAATGGCGCGAAAAAGGTTATTCGCTGAACGCCAACCAGTTAGATACGATGGCTCGTCCATCCGGTGTGAGCACGCTCTCTGGGTGGAATTGTATGCCATGAATGTCGTATTCCTTATGTTTGAGAGCCATTATCTGTCCCTCATCGCTCTGTGCTGTTATTTCCAAACAATCTGGAAAGTCCTCTTTAGAGACCACCCAAGAGTGGTATCTGCCCATAAGGAATCTCTCCGGCAGCCCTTTAAAGATGTAATCATTGCCCAACTGCGACCCTTCAGTGGCCACCCCATGAAACACATCATCCAGGTTTTCGAGCTTGGCACCAAACACTTCGCCTATGGCTTGATGCCCCAGGCAAACGCCAAGCATAGGCTTCTTGCCGGCGTAATAGCGTATCACGTCGAGCAGTTTGCCTGCTTCCGATGGTATGCCGGGCCCCGGTGAGAGAATGATTTTGTCGGTATCGGCCAAGTCATTCATCTCAAATTGGTCGTTTCGGTACACCTTTACCTCTGCTCCCAGCTCTTTCACAAGGTGCGCCAAGTTGTAAGTAAAAGAGTCATAATTGTCTATTATGCTGATTTTCATAATGTTTCTGCGATGTTTATAGCTTTTACCAATGCTCCTAATTTGTCGTTACTCTCTCTCAGTTCATAGCTGTCGCTGCTCTTGGCCACTACACCTGAGCCTGCCTGAAACCACAGTTCGTTGTTTCGGCTGATGAATGTACGGATGACGATGGCCTGGTTCAGGTCGCCGTTCAGGGCTATGAAGCCGATGCATCCGCCATAGGCTCCCCTGTTGTGAGGCTCCAGTTCGGAGATGATCTGCATGGCCCTGACCTTTGGCGCACCCGACAATGTACCGGCGGGAAAGGTATCTACGAAGGTATGAATACGCCTGAAGACGTGGCTTCTACGGCTTTCCGCTTCCTCGTCGCCATCGTCTAGCGTGCCGCTCACCCGGCTCACCAGGTGTATGACGTGGCTATAGAACTGCATATCCTTATAGAAATCCACCTTCACATCATGGCAGTTACGGCTCAAGTCGTTCCTTGCCAGGTCTACGAGCATCACATGTTCAGCGTTTTCCTTAGGGTCGTTCCTCAAAAAATCGGCGTTTTTGCGGTCCTGTTCCTTGTCTCCCGTCCTTCGGGTAGTGCCTGCAATGGGATCGATGTAAGCCTTCTTACCCTCTATCCTGCAGTGCGTTTCGGGCGAAGAGCCGAATATTCTGAAGCCGCCGAAGTCGAAATAGAAGAGATAAGGGCTTGGGTTGATGCTTCTGAGTGCCCTGTAGAGCTTCAAGTCGTCGCCCTCATATTGCTGCACAAAGCGTCTTGACACCACAATCTGGAACACGTCGCCCCTCTTGCAGTGGGCAACACACCGCCGGATATTGGCTTTATGCTCATCGTCGGTCAGCGTAGAGCGGCACTGTCCCACCGGTTTGAAGCCATACGACTTGATGTCTTCGCGGTTGATAGCCTTCTCCAGTGTTGTCAATCGCTCCTCTGCTGAGCCATCAGAGTCTAGTGTGACGAGCTCCATGGTATTGTTGAAGTGGTCGAACACGATAATATCCCTATACATTATATATAATATGTCGGGTGCGTCGTTAGCCTTCATGGTGGTATCTTTCACGTTGATGTCTTCAAAATACTTCACGGCGTTGAACGAAGTATATCCGTATAGTCCGGCATATTGAGCGCCTTTTCCCTCCACATGCAGGCTGCAAATGAAGTCGGTGATGGCGTTTGCCACAGCTTCCTTGGCTTTTCCTTTCTGCTTACTGTCTATTTTTCTTCTTTCCACCTTCCCGTTTGGCAGTGTGGTGATGACTTCACCGTGGCTCACCGCAATGCTTGCTATGGGGCAGATGCCTATAAACGATCGGCTGTTGTCATGTCCATGATAGTCAGAACTTTCCATCAGGGCGCTCTGAGTGTACAAGTCGCGCAGCCGCATATATACCGCCACGGGCGTATATAGGTCGGCCAGGATGCGCTTATATGCCGTTTTGTAATTAAAAGTTTCCATATTCACGTGCCATTTTCTTGTTCTTTAAATACGTTTCCACATCTTTGTCGCCCCTTCCGCTCACTGTCAGCACCACGATGTCGTCGGGCTTGAACGTCATTTTTTTCAGGGCTGCCACGGCGTGAGCACTCTCTATGGCGGGTATGATGCCCTCCGTGCGTGTCAGTTCATATCCGGCGTAGATGGCTTCATCATCGTTGATGGCCAGCACCTTCTCCCTTCCGCATTTCGCCAGATAGGCGTGCATGGGTCCGATGCCCGGATAATCGAGTCCGGCCGATATGGTGAAAGCCTCTTTTATCTGCCCGTCGGCATCCTGCATCACCAGTGTTCGCGCTCCGTGAATAATGCCTTCTGTTCCACAATGTATGGTGGCTGCGGTGTGGTCGGTGTCTATTCCGTGTCCGCCGGCCTCTGCCAGCACAATCTTCACGCGGTCATCGTCTACGAAGTGATATATTGTTCCGGCGGCATTGCTGCCACCTCCCACGCAGGCTACGAGATAATCGGGATAGTCTCTGCCCGTTTTCTCCTTCAGTTGCCACTTAATCTCCTCAGATATAACGCTTTGCAGCCTTGCCACGATGTCGGGGTAGGGGTGCGGCCCCATGGTAGAGCCCACGATGTAGAACGTTTCTTGCGGGTGGCAGCACCAGTCTCTGATAGCCTCGGAGCACGCGTCGCTGAGCGTCATGTTGCCCGTCGTGACGGGATGCACCTTAGCTCCCAGCATCTTCATGCGCTCCACGTTGGTGTGTTGCCTCTCTACGTCGGTCTTGCCCATAAACACTTCGCACTCCATATCCATCAGCGCGCACACCGTAGCCGTAGCAACGCCGTGCTGTCCGGCGCCCGTCTCGCACGTGATACGCGTCTTACCCATCTTCTTGGCCATGAGTATTTGTCCCACGGTATTGTTTATTTTATGAGCTCCCGTGTGGTTCAGGTCCTCCCTTTTCAGGTATAATCGGCACCCATATCGCTCGCTCATGCGTTTGGCATAATATAATGGCGAGGGCCTTCCCACATAGTCTGTGAGCAGTTGATGATATTCTTTCTGAAAATCATCACTCTGCAAGATGGGCATATAGGCGTCTTGCAAGTCGTGTACGCACTTATATAGTATTTCAGGGACGTAAGCTCCGCCAAATTCCCCGAAGAATCCTTCTTTGTCTACTTTTATTCTGTTCATTTTGCGTTAGTGTTTTAAAGCGTCATACAGTTGGTTGATGGCCTCGTTAGCGTCGCCCGTGTCGTGCAAGAGCGTCACAAACTTCGACCCTATGATGGCACCTGAGGCGTTTTGTTGCGCGCTTTGCAGCGTCTGGCGGTTGCTTATGCCGAATCCTATCATGCGTGGGTTGCGCAGGTTCATGGCATTGATGCGCCTGAAGTAAGCCTGCTTGGCATCGCCGAAGTTGCTTTGAGCCCCTGTGATGCCCGCACTCGACACCATATATATAAATCCGTCGGTGTTGTTATCTATGAAGCGTATGCGCTCATCGCTTGTTTCGGGCGTTATCATCATGATGACGCGCAGGTCAAAGCGGTCGGCCAGCGGCTTCACCGTTTGCATATAGTCTTTGAAAGGCAGGTCGGGAATAATCACTCCGCTCACTCCGGCCTCCACGCAGCTGGCGAAGAAGCGCTCCATACCATAGTGCATGAATACGTTCAGGTAGCCCATAAGGATGAGCGGCAGGCTCACCTGGCCCTTGATGTCGCGCAGTTGGCTGAGCAGCAGGCTGAGCGTCATGCCATTATGCAGTGCTCTGGTGGCCGCGCTCTGTATCACCGGTCCGTCGGCCAGGGGGTCGCTGAAGGGCACGCCCACCTCTATCATGTCTATGCCCCGCTTTTCCAGCGTCTTAATGACATCTGCCGTGCCCTCTTTGGTGGGGTCGCCGGCGCAGAAATAGAGCGACAGCAGCTTTCTGTTGCCGGCCTCCTTGAACAGCTTGTTTATCTTATTCATTGTGTGATGTTTTGCTATTGATGTGTTGTTGTATTGCTTTTTCAGAAGCGGGTGGGGTGGGGGTGCCCTATGAGCCCGCTTCTGGCGTTTTGCAAAAGGGGCCTTTTTGCTGTGCAAAAGTGCCTGTTTTGGCTTGCAAAAGTGCCTATTTTAGAACGCAAAAAGGGCACTTTTGGTTTTGCTTCTGGCCGTTGTTGCCGTGCCAAGTCCCTTATCTGAGCTTGCTGATAAACTTCTTCAGCTTGGCAACATCCTTTATAGCAGGCTCTTTCTCAAACTGCGAGTTGATGTCGATGCCCAGAAATTGCGGGTGCCTGATGGCCTTTATAGCCTCTGCGTCGTCGGGTCCTATGCCTCCGGAGAGCAGGAAGGGCATCGTGCCGTGATAGTTGTCGAGCAGCGCCCAGTTGAATTTTTGTCCGCTTCCTCCGCCTTGTGCCGTTTTGTTATCAAAGAGCAGATAGTCGGCATGGCCCTCATAGGGTTTCCAACGTTCCATGTCAGCCGCGTCGCTGATGGGCAGTGCCTTCATGATTTTGATGTCTTTGCAGATGTCGGGCACCAGTGTGCGTCGCAAATTGTCTATCATGACAGGACTTTCATCGCCATGCAGTTGCACGATGTCAAGCTTGAAGTTCACCACCCGTGTGATGATGGTTTGCGGCATCTCATCTTTAAACACTCCCACACGCTTGATGTTCTGCTGAGCTTTCAGCGTGTCGTGCCCCTGTTTGTCTATATAAGCAGAGAAGTCGGGGATGATACCGGCCAGTGAAGTGATTTGACTCACATAGCGTGGACTGTTCTCTACGAAGATGAAACCCATCCAGTTGATGTCCAACTGGCATACCTCGCGAATGTTAAGGGCATCGCGCATACCGCACACTTTGATAATCATAGTTGGTTGATAAAAAGGTTTAGTGCCTTGCCGGGGCTTTCTTGGCTCATGAAGTGCTCGCCTATGAGGAAGCCGTTGAAGCCTTCGGCTCTGAGCTTTCTCACTGTCTCAGGGTTTGAGATGCCGCTCTCGCTCACCTTCACTGCCTCTTTGGGCAGCTGTGCACCCAGCTTGAAGGAGTTTTGCACGTTGGTGATGAACGTTCCCAAGTTGCGGTTGTTGATGCCGCACACGTCAGGTTGCAGGCTGGCGTAGCTCAGTTCGTCTTCGTCGTGCATCTCCAAGAGCACCTCCAGTTGCAGGTTGTGCGCCATGCTGATGAGCTCTTGACAGTAGCCGTAGTCTAGTACCGCGGCAATGAGCAGCACACATGACGCGCCCGCTATCCTGGCCAGGAGCAGCTGCGAGGGGTCGATGATGAAGTTCTTATATAGTATAGGAATGGTAACACCCGTTGCACGTGCCTGCTGTATAAACTCGTCGTAGCCTCCGAAGTAGTCATTGTCTGTGAGAATGCTGATGGCTGCCGCTCCGTTCTGCTGATAGCTGAGGGGTATCTCGCCAGCCTTGCCCCCTTGCTTTATCCATCCTTTCGACGGACTCTTGCGTTTAAACTCGGCTATGATGCCCGTAGGCGAGCTGAGCAGAGCCTGCCTGAAAGAGGGTAGGGCAAGCCCCTTGTCTCTGCGAATGGCATCCTCAGCCTGCCGCTCCAGCAGGCCGGAGGGGTAGAAGTGGTGATACTGTGCCACCTCCTCGCGCTTATGTGCTACTATTTCGTCTAATATATCTCTCATGTGATGCAAAGTTAATGAAAAAATTGCGTTTGCCCAACAACCTATTATTATTTCAGGGGGCAGGCCTTGTCAGGAATTGTATTCAACAAACTTTTTAAATGTAGCCAGCGCCTTGCCGCTGTCTATCGACTCGCGGGCAATGTCTATACATTCTTCTATGTTCTTCTTGCCTTTCTCCAGCACCTGTATGCCGAAGGCAGCGTTGGCCAGTACGATGTTCTTTTGGGCGGGCAGGGCTCTGTTTTCAAGCACGGCATCGAATATGTCGGCCGCTTCTTGCTCTGTGGCGCCTGCCACCAGCTCTTCGGGTTTGGCCGTTTCAAAGCCCAGGTCGGCGGGGCTGAACACCTTCTCGTAGGTGTTTGTGGTTACCTTGAAGTCGCCGGTGAGCGATATTTCGTCATATCCGTCTATGCTGTTCACTATGCCGAAGTCTATGCCTATGCGCCTGTAAACCTGGTTGTAGAGCCTCATTTGGTTGAGATTGGCCACACCCAGCAGCTGACAAGTGGGCTGCGAGGGATTGACGATGGGGCCAAGCAGATTGAAAACTGTGGGGAAGGCGAGTGCCTTGCGTATGGGTCCGACAAACTTCATGGCCTTTGCGAAGAGCTGTGCGTGCAGGTAGACGATGCCCACCTCGTTGATGCAGCGGTTCAGCTTGTCGATGTCGTCGGAGAAAACCACGCCGTGCTGCTTGATGACATTCGATGCTCCCGATGTTGATGTAGCCGCGTAGTTGCCGTGTTTGGCCACCTTATATCCTGCTCCGGCAATGACAAAGCACGATGTTGTGCTGATGTTGAAGGTGTTTTTCCGGTCGCCTCCGGTGCCCACCACGTCTATATATCGTTCGCAATCCAGTGGCACGGGCACGCCGGTTTCCAGTATGCCGTCTCTGAAGCCCAGCAGCTCGTCTACCGTAACGCCTCTCATTTGCAGTGCTGTGAGCATGGCTGAGATTTGTTCTTCGGGAAACTCGTTCCTCGTAATGCCAATCAGTATGGCCTTTGTCTGCTCGCGTGTCAGCTCCTCGTGGTTGAGCAGTTGGTTTAAAACCTGTTTCATCTCCATATTATCGTCCTTTCTCGTTAGTTGTTCTTGATATGCAAAAAGGCCTGTCGTAAGTACGGCAGGCCTTTGTGTATGGGTTTTCATTTATCTACACGGCTGTGTTGCTCACGACTTTCGCAATCTTGAGTAACGCCACCACCATGCTGTAAATGAATAATTCGTCATGTTTTACTTGTTTTATTTATTCTGTTGCAAAAGTAATTATTTTGTTTTTCTTGTGCAACTTTTTCTTTCTTTTTTCTTGTGTTTTTCTTCTTTTTGTGATAAAATATCAAGTAGGTAGCACTCTTGCTTGCTTTCCACATTGTTATATTTAGAGAGCCATGGGGAAGGGCTGGCCTTGCTATAGTGAGATGAGGCGTTGAGATGCTGGCTTATTAACTAAAATTATTGTCTACAGTATATAATAAAAGACTGAGAAGTTGCGTTTTATGTTTGTATATTAATGATTAACTTGTTGTTGCCTATGAAGAATTTTACACAAGAAGAGACTCTCCCGTCAGAGTACACGCTAAGTGTTATCAGGCAAATTGCTTATGCTTATCGTAAGTTCAAAATGAGCAATGGCATTAAAAGTCTTTACCTGAACTGATGAGAAAACCTTTAGTTTCGCCATCTTTGCTTGCAGCCGACTTTCTGAATCTGCAAGATGAGGTGGAAATGATAAACCGCAGTGAGGCCGACTGGCTGCATCTGGATGTGATGGATGGTGTTTTTGTACCTAACATATCGTTTGGCTTCCCCGTTCTGAAAGCCGTATCGCAGGTTTGTCAAAAGCCTCTCGACGTGCATTTCATGATTACCCATCCTGAGCAATACATACATCAGACGGCTGATGTAGGCGCCATGATGATGAATGTGCACTATGAGGCTTGCACACATCTGCATCGTACGATACAAGAGATACATGCCGCGGGCATGAAGGCAGGCGTTACGCTCAATCCGTCTACGCCGGTTTGCATGTTGGAGGATATAGTTGGTGATGTGGATATGGTGCTCTTGATGAGCGTTAACCCCGGTTTCGGCGGCCAGAAGTTTATAGAAAACACCATCGCCAAGGTGAGACGGCTGCGCGAGCTGCTCCGGTCTTCCGGCTCAAAGGCCCTCATAGAGGTAGACGGAGGCGTGCAGGCAGAGACGGCTCCCCGCTTGGTGAAAGCCGGAGTGGATGTTCTGGTGAGCGGAAGTTACGTCTTCAAGTCGGTTGATCCACTCTCCACCATTCATGCTCTCAAGATGCTCAGTGGCCCGCAAACAGGCGAATGTTAGGCCAGCTGCAGCTGTATGTTGTGCTCCTTGGCCATTCTTCGCAGGTTGAGGAGCGCATATCTCATGCGTCCCAGGCTGGTGTTGATGCTCACGCCCGTGGCTTCGGCTATCTCCTTAAACGATAACTCCTGATAGAAACGCATGAAGACCACTTCGCGTTGCGTGGTGGGCAGTTGGTTCATCATCTTCTTTACGTCGTGAAGCACCTGCATATTGATGAACTGATTTTCTATTCCGCTGTCGGTAAAGTCGTTATGGCTGATGTTGGAAAGGTCGTTATCTTTGGCTGCATCCACAATTTTTTCACTCTTCTGGTTGCGATACCAGTCCATGATGGCATTATGGGCGATGCGCATCACCCATGCGCCGAACTTTCCGTTAGGCGTATAGTTGCCCTCCTGGAGCTTAATGATAACCTTCACGAAAGTGTCTTGGAATATATCATTAGCAACATCTCGGTCTCTAACCACAAATAGTATGTACGAGAAGAGCTTTTGCTGGTTGCGTGACAAGAGCAAGTCGAATGCGTGGTTGCAGCCGTCTACGTATGCCATGGCCAACTCTTCATCGGTCATCTCACTTAGTTTTTTCATCATCGCTCGTCTAATTGATTCCTAAGTAATGTTGCTTCGATAGGCAATTTTTTTGTGTTTGATGAGTTATTATTTATCTTTTTACATTGCAAAATTACCTACTTTTCCTTTTTTGAGCAAATTTTTAACACATTAATTTTATTTTATCGGGTTTTTATTTCATTTGTATATCCAGAACGTTTTGCCTATGTCCTTCATGCCGTATATGCCCAGATAGGTTGTGCGATAGCCATATACGAGTATCTTTCGGTGTAATAATTCAGGGTGATCCACCAGGTTCAGTTGTTTGCGTATGTCGGTATTCGACTTCAGTTGTATGCTCATCAGGTGGTCGGGCCGCCTTTCTGTTTTCTTATCTGCAAGGAGCAGGGCTTGGTTATTGCTAAAAGGCGGTTCAAACTCAGCATATTTCAGGCTCTTGGTGCACGATGCCACGATGTAACCACGGACATACGTGCCCGACAAATTCTCTGCGTTGAGAAACTGCTCAACGCTTAGCGTGTCCTTTTCTGAGCCTTTTGAGCCTTTGTCATTGCCATCTTCAACGTTCGGATCTATGATGGGCGTGGTGTGGTCTTGGTAGGTTGTGTCTTCCGGATAGTCGGTGAAGTTGGTTGTGTCGGTGCTGCTTCCTCCTGTTCCGCCATTGTCTTGCTGGTCAGAATCTTCGTCATTGTCACCCTCTATGATGTGTGTGTCGTCTTTTTTGATGCTTTCTTCGTCGTCGTAAGCAGCTTTTTCACATGCTGCCAACATGCCTAATGACAGAGCGAACAAGATGATTTTCAGGGCGGAAATAGGTTTCATAATCTTTCAGGTTAGTTTGTTGTAAGTGATAAGTGACGTTTTCGTCTTGCGAAATACGCCTTGTGGTATTCGATTTTTGAGGTCTCCGGGCGTCGTTATTTCCTCTTTCTGAAGAGGCTGAACTGCTTTCCGCCGCCCAATTTGCGGTATAGTTTCCATCCAAGTATGGCTCCATCCAGTATGCCGGCGCCTGTAGAGAGTATTCCTGAGAGCCGTTTGGTGGGTGTGGCAGCTTTCTTAGGCGCATGGAAAAGGTCGTTCCACAGCTTGCTCATCTTGTTGTTGTCTTTGGCAATGGCGGTAAGCAACTGAGCCTTACGCAGCCTTATTTCGTTCAAGTTGCGGTAGTTTACTTCGTCGGGGAGTTGATTGTTTGTTGCTGTCATGGTTATTTTGACAAAAGAATACATGTTAGCAAGTGCACCAAAGGCCTTTCTATGAGCCTGTGCCTGCACAAGATAAAGACTATAAGCAATAAGATGTAGATTCCTGCAACGGTGCAATAGGCCCCCGTCTCACCCATCATTGGCTTTAAGAAGGCAGCCAGGGCAAACGACAGGAAGACAAAGCAGATGACGATAAGCAGGAGGCTGAGGCATGCCACAGTGAAGGCTGTCACCAAGCGCACAACCTTTTCTATTACATCGAGCTTCACATATTCTTGCTGAAGCCCGATGTAATGCTTAAAAACCTCTAGCAGTTGCGCTATTGTCTCAACATTATTGTCGTTGGAGAACATGGGCAATTACTCTTCAGGTGATGCGTCTTTGATGTCGTCTACGAAGTCGTCCATCTCCTTGCGCGACAATTTCAAGTCATGTTTCTTGCAGAAATCTTCTACAGCATCTGCTATTTTCGTACGTGTGTCGGCACCTTTTTCCGGTGCTAAGAGCAGTCCTATTGCGGTTCCGGCGATTGCACCGCCCAGGAAAGCGCCAATATAACCTAATGTCTTCATAATTGTGATGTTTTAAAAATGATATTTCCTTATTATCCACAGCGCCAGACAGATGGGTGACGCCCATGGTTTTATACATCGCAAATATATGAAAAGTTTTACGAAAGTGTTACTTCTTGCTCCCTATTTTATGTTAAAAAAGTTGTAAATCCTTTATTTAACAAACTTTATGCGCTGTTTTATTCCTATTTCGAATGATATTTCGTACCTTCGCAAAATAAATCGAAGGTTAAGTTTATTCATATTTTAATTGATAATATCACTATGAAGAAGTTCATGTTGACAGGTGCTGTGCTTTGTGTTGCATTGGCTTTCAACAGCTGCGGCACAAAAGAGAGCGCTTTTAAGAAGATGTATGAGAAGGCTAAGACGGAAGAACAAACCGGATATAACGCAACAGATACACAGACAGCCAATGATACTCCCGTTGTGGCACCCCTTGAGGAGAAGCCGGCAAACGAGACAAACGTTGTGGATAATTACGACAATGTGAGCGTAAGACAGGAGAATGTGTCAGTTGTTGACGGCTCAGGCCTTCAGGCTTACAGCGTGGTTGTAGGCTCATTCAGCGTGAAAGCCAACGCACAGGGCTTGCAGCAGCGGCTGAAGAGTGCCGGTTATAACGCGCAGCTTGCTTATAATGCAGACCGTAACATGTATCGTGTTGTGGCAACAACATCATCCGACAAGGGCGAGGCAGCCCGCAGCCGCAATCAGCTACGTGCTCAGTATCCTGACGCTTGGTTGCTTTACACCAAGTAAATGGCGCGCATACTGGCTATAGATTACGGGCGCAAGCGTACCGGACTGGCTGTTACCGACCCACTGAAGATTATTGCCAGTGGATTGAAAACCGTTTCCACAGCTGATTTGTTCCAATTCCTCACAGACTATACAGCCCGTGAGGAAGTGGAACAAATTGTTATTGGCAAGCCCACACAGCCCAATGGCGCGCCCAGCGAGAACCTTCGCCGCGTAGAACAATTCGTTAACCGATGGCGGAAAGCCGTTCCGACAATCCCCATTGTCTATTATGACGAGCGGTTTACGTCGGTTCTGGCCCATCAAACCATTCTCGCTGCCGGTGTAAAGAAGAAGGAGAGAAGAGAAAATAAAGGCCTTGTAGATGAGGTTAGCGCCACTATCCTGCTGCAGGACTTTATGAAGGCAAATCATTTATAACGCGATATGACATTACCAATATATGTTTACGGACAACCGGTGCTCAGAAAGGTAGCTCAAGACATACCTACCGATTATCCGGGATTGAAAGAACTGATACAGAACATGTTTGAAACCAACACGGCAAGTGACGGCGTTGGTTTGGCAGCTCCTCAGATAGGCAAGAGCATCAGGGTGGTTATCATCGACCTTACCCCCCTTGCAGACGACCTACCTGAGTATAAAGACTTCCGCCATGCGTATATCAACGCTCACATTTTGGAGCTGGATGACAAGGAGACTGAAGTACTTGAGGAGGGTTGCCTGTCTATTCCGGGCATCCATGAGAACGTAAGGCGTGCCAAGAGGGTGCATGTGAAGTATCTGGATGAAAATCTTCAGGAGCATGACGAGTGGGTAGGAGGCTACTTAGCCCGCGTGATGCAGCACGAGTTCGACCATCTGGAGGGCAAAATGTTTGTAGATAGAATCTCGCCATTGCGCAAACAGTTGGTTCACAGCAAGCTGCGTGCCATCATGAACGGTCGGTTCCGTTGCCCCTATCGTACAAAAGTATATAAAAAATAACATCATTCTGCTCATTCCCTCCCTTGCTATAGGGGCGGAATGAGCTTTTCTTTTTCAGGCTATGTTAAAGAGACTGCTCGTTGTTTTCCTCATTCTTTGTTCGCTTCCTGCCTCTGCGCAGTATAACATGAAGAAGCTTATGGAGGAAGGCCGGCGCTCTTTAGACGTGGGCTACTACGTTGTTTCCATGCAGATTTTCCAGCGCGTAGTGTCTTTGAAGCCCAATATGTATGAGGCATGGTATCTGAGCGGCCTCTCCAAATATCATCTTGAAGACTATGAGGGAGCCATTGCCGACTGCTCGCAAGCCATCCGTCTGAATCCGTATATACCTGATATCTTCGACCTGCGCGCCATGAGCCGCATTAAAGAGGCCGACTACGACAGTGCCGCCGTAGATTTTACGCGTGCCATAGAGATGGATAAGGACAACCGCGACTATTGGTTCAACCGCGCTTATTGTTTCTTCCAGGCCGGCGACAATGCCACGGCTGTTCAGCAACTCAAGTATATCACCTCGCGCTGGAAGAATTTTGCGCCTGCCGTGAGGCTTTTAGCCGACATCAGAGAGG
>SAMEA3663095__coassemble_812_pt1 | contig 54579 bp, 42 predicted proteins | sample SAMEA3663095__metabat2_high_PE_003 | metagenome-assembled genome bin SAMEA3663095 (sample SAMEA3663095) | pig gut metagenome | biome: pig gut; feature: pig-associated habitat; material: faeces | place: France | collected 2012
TTTCGCTAATCACCAAATTTATAAGCACTTATAATTCATCGAACTCACGTTAATTAATAATTTTAATTTGGTAAGATATTCATAAACTCATCGCAAAGGTAGTTTTTTCTTTCAAAAAAGAAGAGCTAATGTGCCAATTTCTTCTAAAAAAAGCATTTATTCATCGGAATTGTGGCACATAGTGGCACGTTATTATTCTCTCGGTTGCACTTTTGGGGGTGCCTGACCAAGCACAAGCACCACGCAAGGTAGTCATTGTAACACGAATGTAATATGTGTTTAAACATGCTGTAACATGCTTACTGTAACTTTGCAGCCGTAAAATGGGAGCCTTATCCCCTTTTGTCAGCAAACAAGAAATGAACAATTAATATATGGAATCGATTTATTTGTGCATCGTGATCTTTCTGCTCTGCTTGGCAGTATTCGATCTTTTTGTTGGTGTCAGCAACGATGCGGTGAACTTCTTACAGTCGGCCATAGGCGCAAAGGTGGCCAAATTCAGAACGGTACTCATCATTGCCTCCGTGGGAGTTGTGCTGGGTGCCGTCATGTCATCGGGCATGATGGACGTTGCGCGCCACGGTATTATGAACCCGGCGCGATACAACTTCTATGAGGTGATGACCATCTTCCTGGCCGTTATGGTGACCGACGTGATTGTGCTAGACGTGTTCAACACGCTGGGAATGCCTACCTCAACCACCGTTTCGCTGGTGTTCGAGTTGTTGGGCGGCACATTTATTCTGGCTTGCATGAAGATGGGAGCCGACCATAATCTCACGCTGAACGACCTGCTCAACTCTAGCGAGGCCCTGAAAGTGATAGGTGCCATCTTCATATCGGTGGCGGTGGCCTTCGTAGTGGGCATGATTGTGATGTGGTTGTCACGTATCGTGTTCACGTTTAACTATCACAAGCACTCGCGTTGGAGCATTGCCATCTTCGGAGGTATCGCATTCACGGCCCTGGCCTACTTCATTTTCCTCAAGGGATTGGGCAAGAGCCCCTACCTGCCCGGCCATGTGCGCGACTATATAGACGACAATGTGAACATGCTCATTGCCATTACGTTCGTCATTTCGTCTGTTATCGCCGAGATACTCCACCTGCTCAAGGTGAACATCTTCAAGATTACGGTGCTCTTAGGCACCTTTGCACTGGCCATGGCCTTTGCAGGTAACGACCTGATTAACTTCATCGGAGTGCCTTTGGCCGGCCTTAGCTCATGGCAAGACTATTCAGCCAACGCCGCCGGACAAAGCGACACGCAGTTCATGATGACCTCCTTGCTGTCCAGCGCCAAGACTCCTCCCTTCTATCTCTTTGCTGCCGGCGTTGTCATGATAGTGGCAATGGGCACTTCAAAGAAGGCTCGCAACGTGGTAAAAACCAGTGTTGACCTGTCACGCCAAGACGAAGGCAGCGAGATGTTCGGCTCTTCGGCAGCCGCTCGCGGCATTGTGCGCATGACAAGAAACAGCTCTGAGTGGCTCGCCATGCATCTTCCCAAGAGTTTACTTAACTGGATAGACAGCCGATTCAATAAGAATGAGGTGGAACTAGACAACGGCGCAGCCTTTGATGTGGTGCGCGCAGCCGTGAACTTGGTGATTTCGTCTATGCTCATTACCTTTGGTACGAACCACGGGCTACCCCTCTCAACCACCTACGTGACCTTTATGGTAGCCATGGGTTCGTCACTTGCCGACCGCGCATGGAGCCGCGAGAGCGCCGTGTTCCGCGTTACGGGTGTGCTGTCTGTCATTGGTGGCTGGTTCATCACGGCCGGTGTGGCCTTCATAACTTGTGCCACCGTGTGCCTGATCATGTATTTTGGAGGTATCATAGCCAAGGTAGTCTTTATGGTTATGGTAGTGGTGATGCTCGTACGCTCCGATCGCAAGTACGCGAAGAAGGCTGCCGACGCCGACAAGCTGAGTGCTTTCGACGTCATGATGCGCACCCGCGACCCTCAGCTGGTGTGGGACATGCTGCAAAAGCACGTGCGCCGCACGCAAACATGGGTGTGCAAGTTTGCCTTGGAAGAGTTTAATAAGGTGATAGATGGCTTTGCCAATGCCAGCGTGAGCGAGCTCAGACACAGCAACAAGGAGCTTCGCAACGAGGTAGACGAACTGAAGAAGTATCGCAGACAAGAGATTCTGGGCCTCAAGAAGAGCCCTGCCGACCTCGCTTTGGAGCGTAACACATGGTTCCATCTGGGTGCCAACAGCAACCAACAGCTCATATACAGTCTGCGACGTATGCTGGAGCCTATCAAGGAGCATGTAGACAACAACTTCACACCCGTGCCACAACAATATATAGAAGAGTTTGACGGGGTGCGCAAGCAGGTGAACGAGCTGATGAATGAAAGCAGCCGATGCATAGAAACGGGCCACTTCGACAACTATCGCGACATACTTGCCGATGCCGATAACCTGAAAGACGAGCTCTCTGTGATAAGAAAGAAGCAGATAGACCGTATGCAGAAGAACAACGACGGCACCTCGTTCCAAGTAGACATCGTCTATCTGAACGTGCTGCAAGAGTGCCAGCAGTTCATCAGTGCTATGCGCCATCAGCTCAGAGCGGCCAAGAAGTTTGCCGAATAAGGGCTGACAAAGGCTCTGCCGAGCCTTATCCGGCATCAGAAAGAAGCTTACACTGACTAATGATATCCTTTCAGACGGGAATGCTCAACGGGCATTCCCGTTTTTCGCTACCACTTCAGATAACCGTATTTATCCTTATACCACAGCTGCAAAGCATTGATGATGTTCTGCCATATCACGTAAACACACGGCGCAATAGAGGCATAAGGATTGAGGAACGACAGAGTGAGCCAAATGCCCACCACCGTATTCTTCTGTCCCAGAGCCTGTCCGGCGCCTATGCTTTCGCCATAATGCCGGCCCACAGCCTTGCCCAAGGAGAACTGAAACACCGAGAGCACCAGCGGAATGATGCACAACGTAACCAGAACACCACCCGATACGGGAGCATGCAGCAGGCTACGAGCCGTCACGCCCATGATGATGGAGAGGTTGACACTCCATATATAAAGTGCCAGATTAGACCTTCCCTTGAGCCATCTCACCACACCGGGCAGATAGCGTCGGCTCAGAAAGGCGCACACCAGCGGCACAACAAGCACCGTGAGCACCCGTCTGAGCACCTGACCAAAGGCCATGAGGAAGGTTATGTCGGCTCCTTTCTCCACCATAGGGAAGAAAAGCGGTATGATGACAGCCGTAAAACAGTTGGCTATAAGCAGATAGATGGTGAGCGACCCGATGCTTCCGCCCAACTTCTCAACGATGACGGGAGCAGCGGCTGCCGTAGGACAAATCACGCAAATAAACACTCCTTCGAGCAGAAGCTTTGTCACGGCATCATGAGTAAGGTTAACCGCTATCACGGCAAGCAAGGCAAGAAGGGTTCGGATGCCCTGAAGAATGAAGTGCCAGCGGCGGGGCCGAAGGTCGTGCACCTTTATCTTGCAAAAGGTGATGTACAACATCAGGAAGATGTTGACGGGCAACAAACCTACCAACTTAGGGCCCACAGCATCGCCAACAGGCACTAATAAGCTGATATGGGTGAAAAGAAGGTATACCACAAAGCCCACGGCGAGCCCCACAAGCAGGCTCCATTGCTTGAGAAACTTGATAAATGCACTCATCTTTATCCAAACTTTTAACCTTGAAAACGCTGCAAAGTTACTGCTTTTTTATGCCAATGAGCACATATCGGCGGGATTTTCACGTTTCGGCGCTCCTCTTTAAACGTATATCAAGAGCCTAAACCAAAGTCTGACAACCGAAGAATAAGATGCTCGGAAGGGCAGGAAAAAACATTACGATCAACTGAATCATCTCGCAAAACCCTGCTTTTTGCTTTGCGAAAGTGCCCTTTTCGGCTTGCAAGAAAGGCCTTTTAGCGAGTCAAAAACGGGGTTTTCAGGACACTGAAAAGGCATTTTTGCAACGTGCTGACCATCAAGCAGATGCACAACAAGGACGAATATCTGTCATGAAAAAAGGCATGAAGATAAGGATAGGAAATATATTTACATAACACTTTCGGCCGAAAGGCCTGAAGGAAGCATCGCAAACGAACCGGAAAAGAGCCATGCCGGGCAAGCGACTGCCATGCCGTGAAAAAGCTACAAGATAGAGGGGCATCGGTCACCTGGTCATGATGATGATGCAAGGAGTGAAATACATTTTTCGGGTTATATTTGTCTGATTGCGTGAAATTTAGTAATTTTGCACGAATTTAGAACCGAAATATAATTCATCATAATGAAGATTTCATACAAATGGCTTAAAGAATACGTGGATTTCGACCTCACACCGCAGCAGACGTGTGACGCTCTTACATCCACAGGTCTTGAGGTTGACGCGCTGGATGAGGTGCAAAGCATTCGCGGAGGGCTCAAAGGGCTCTACGTGGGCAAGGTGCTTACCTGCGAGGCACACCCTAATTCCGACCATCTGCACATCACTACGGTAGACTTAGGCAAAGCCGAGCCTCAGCAAATAGTGTGCGGCGCGCCCAACGTAGCGGCCGGGCAGAAGGTCATCGTGGCCGACCTGGGCTGCGTGCTATACGACGGCGACAAGGAATTCACCATCAAGAAGTCGCGCCTACGCGGCGTAGACTCCTACGGAATGATATGCGCTGAAGACGAGATAGGCGTGGGTACCGACCATGCCGGCATCATCGTGCTGCCGGAAGACGCCCCCGTGGGCCAGCCGGCTGCAGAATATTATCATCTGGAAAGCGACTGGGTGATAGACATAGACATCACCGCCAACCGCGCAGACGCCCTGTCACACTACGGCGTGGCACGCGACTTATACGCCTGGCTGCTGCAAAACGGCTACAAGACGAGCCTGCATCGCCCCGACTGCTCGAAGTTTCACGTAGACAATCACGACCTGCCCATAGACGTAACCATAGAGAACAGCGACGCTTGCCGACGCTACGCCTGCCTGAGCATAACGGATTGTGACGTGAAGGAAAGTCCGAAATGGCTGCGCGACAAGCTGACGGTGATTGGCCTGAGGCCCATCAACAACATCGTAGACATCACCAATTACATCATGATGGCCTACGGACAGCCCATGCACTGCTTCGATGCCGACATGGTGAAGGGCCATCACATCATTGTGAAAGACAACAACGCGGGCAAGAAATTCGTAACGCTCGACGGACAGGAGCACACGCTGGGCGAGCACGACCTGGCCATCTGCAACGCCGAAGAGCCCATGTGCATAGCCGGAGTGTTCGGCGGCAAAGGCTCAGGAACCTATGAGACAACACGCAACGTGGTGCTCGAGAGCGCTTACTTCCACCCCACATGGATAAGGAAGAGCGCACGCAAGCACGGACTGAGCACCGATGCCAGCTTCCGCTTTGAGCGCGGCGTAGACCCCAACGGAACCATCTACGCCCTGAAGCAGGCCGCCATACTGTGCCAAGAGCTGGCCGGCGGCAAGGTGAGCATGGAGATACGCGACGAATATCCCACCAAGATGGAAGACTTCCCCGTGCGTCTAAACTACGAATATGCCTCACGCCTCATCGGCAAAGACTTGGGTTCTGACACCATCAAGCGCATTGCCGAAAGCCTGGAGATGAAGATTGTGAAGGAAGATGCCGAAGGCTTAGACCTGATGGTGCCTGCCTACAGGGTTGACGTGAAGCGTCCGTGCGACGTGGTGGAGGATATTCTGCGCATATATGGATATAATAATGTGGAGATACCCACACAGCTGAAGAGCTCACTCACCATTGCGGGCGACACCGACAAGCAATATCATCTTGAAAACCTCGTGGGCGAGCAGCTCGTGGGCTGCGGCTTCAACGAGATACTGAACAATTCGCTCACCAAGACGGCCTATTATGAGGGCACAGAGCTGAACGAATATCCTTGGGAAAAGACAGTTAAGGTGATGAATCCGCTGTCGGCAGACCTCGGAGTGATGCGTCAGACACTGCTCTTCGGCGGACTTGAGAGCATCGTGCGCAACGTTAACAGGAAGAACGCCAACCTGCGCTTCTTTGAATTCGGCAACTGCTATCGCTTTGATGCCGACAAGCGCACCGCCGAAAGCCCCATCAAGGGCTACACGCAAGAGTATCATCTCGCCCTATGGGTGACAGGTAAGCGCGTGCAAGGCTCATGGGCACACCCCGACGAAGACTCTAGCTTCTTTGAACTGAAGGCTTATGTGCAGAACATACTGCGCAGACTGGGCGTGCAGCCGGGCACCATCGTAACGGAAGCAGGCCAGAACAACATCTTCGACAAGAGCCTCGTGCTGAAGAACCGCGGCGGAAAGGTGATGGCAGAGATGGGCATCTTGAACCACAAACTGCTGAAAACATTCGACCTGCAGCAGCCTGTTTACTATGCCGACCTGGACTGGCAGGCTCTGATGAAGGCCATACGCAAGAACACGCTCACGTTTACTGATATTTCAAAATATCCTGCCGTGAGCCGCGACCTGGCTCTGCTGGTAGACAACAACGTGGAGTTCGCGCAGATAGAGCATGTGGCCAAGCAGACCGAAAAGAAACTGCTGAAGCGCGTGGAGCTCTTCGATGTTTACCAAGGCAAGAACCTTCCGGCCGGAAAGAAGAGCTATGCAGTGAACTTCATACTGCAAGATGAGAACAAGACGCTTAACGACAAGGCCATAGACGCCATCATGCAGAAGCTCATCAAGCAGCTCACCACACAGCTGGGAGCCGAACTGAGATAAGCAGATAAAGGGTCTGAAAGCAATAAAACAACAAAAATAAACAATAAATTTCACATTATCCAATGGGTAGAGCATTTGAATACCGTAAAGCAACAAAGCTGAAGAGATGGGGCCACATGGCTCGTACGTTCACAAAACTGGGCAAGGAGATTGCCATTGCAGTGAAAGCCGGCGGACCGGAGCCTGAGAATAATCCTCGCCTCCGCGCCATCATAGCTACCTGCAAGCGCGAAAACATGCCGAAGGATAACATCACAAGGGCCATCAAAAACGCTATGGGCAAAGACCAGAGCGAATATAAAGAGGTGCCCTATGAGGGATACGGCCCTCACGGAATAGCCATCTTCGTAGACGCGCTTACCGACAATACCACGCGTACCGTAGCCGACGTGCGCTCAGTGTTCAACAAGTTCAACGGCAATCTGGGCACTCAGGGCTCGCTGAGCTTCCTCTTCGACCATAAGTGCGTGTTCACCTTCAAGAAGAAAGAGGGCATGGACATGGAGGAACTGATACTCAATCTCATCGACTACGGCGTAGACGACGAGTATGATGAGGACGAGGAAGAAGGCGAAATAACCATCTACGGCGATCCGAAGAGCTTCGGCGACATACAGAAATATCTTGAGGAAAACGGCTTCGAGATTACCTCGGCCGAGTTTACTCGCATTCCTACCGATCTGAAAGACGTTACGCCCGAACAGCGCGAGACGATAGACAAGATGGTAGAAAAGCTAGAAGACTTCGATGACGTGCAGAACGTCTACACCAATATGAAGCCTCTTGAAGAAGAAGCTGGCAACGAATAATGAGTTATGGGGAGCATCCGGCAAGGGTGCTCCCCATGATTTGCTAGCGCATAAGGCTGCGAGCACTTGGCTCTATGGCCTCGGCTAGCGATAGTCTTTAGGCGTGAAGCGGGCCTCGAAGAGTATCTTCCCAGGATGACCGGACGAATAATAGGTATAGCAAAACGAGAAACCGGCGTCCTTATAAGCCTTTATCTGAGGAGAATTCTTCACCGATTGCAAGAGCGACTCATGCAGTTCTTTCCGCTTGGCTGATACGATACGAGGGTCGTCGGCACGGTTGCAAAGCGAATAATAGTAATGCAGCGTGCGCGTTTGCGGCTCAAAAGCCAGACTGTCTGTGCGCACATTGTCTACAACAGGAGTGGGACAGCTCTTCTGAGTGAACTCTCTGGCCTCGCGCGCGGCACGCTTCTCAAGGCTCTCATGGCAGCCCGTAAACAGGGGCAACATAATAAGAATGAATAAAAATCTTTTCATATCCTAAGCAATTAACCTATGCAAAGATAACAGTTTTTCGTAAAATTAAGAATGAATGGTAGGGAAATATGGAATAAAAGCATTAACTTTGCAAAGTAAAAAAGACTAATTACTGATGGATCATATTAGAAACTTCTGCATCATAGCCCACATTGACCATGGCAAATCAACCTTGGCCGACCGACTTTTGGAGTATACCAACACCATAAAGATAACGGAAGGACAGATGCTAGACGACATGGATCTGGAGAGAGAGCGCGGTATCACCATCAAAAGCCACGCTATACAGATGGAATATAAGCAAGACGGCACGCTATATATACTCAATCTGATAGACACTCCGGGGCATGTTGACTTCTCTTATGAGGTAAGCCGCAGCATAGCAGCGTGCGAAGGAGCTTTGCTCGTGGTGGATGCAACGCAGGGAGTGCAGGCTCAAACCATATCAAATCTGTATATGGCGATAGACCACGACCTGAGTATCATACCCGTAATAAATAAAATCGACATGCCCAACGCCATGCCCGACGAGGTGGAAGACGAGATCGTAGACCTCTTGGGATGCGAGCGTGACGAGATAATCAGAGCTTCTGGCAAGACGGGAGAGGGCGTTCCGGACATCCTCGAGGCCATCGTGAAACGCATACCGGCGCCTTCCGGCGACCCAAAGGCGCCTTTGCAGGCTCTCATCTTCGACTCGCTGTTCAACTCTTTCCGCGGTATCATCACCTTATGTAAGGTAGAAAACGGAAGTATTCGCAAAGGCGACAAGGTGAAATTCGTGCAAACAGACATGGAATATACCGCAGATGAGGTCGGCGTATTGAAGATGGAGATGATACCAACAAAGGAATTAGCCACCGGAGAGGTGGGTTACATCATCAGCGGCATTAAAAACGCAACCGAAGTAAAGGTAGGCGACACCATCACACACGTGGACCAACCATGCGAAAAGGCCATAGAAGGCTTCCAAGAGGTCAAGCCGATGGTCTTTGCAGGCGTTTATCCCATCGATCCCAACGATTATGAGAACCTCAGAGCGTCACTCGAAAAGCTTCAACTCAACGATGCTTCACTCACATTCCAGCCCGAATCGTCTGTAGCATTGGGCTTTGGCTTCCGCTGCGGCTTCTTGGGACTGCTCCATATGGAGATTGTGCAGGAGCGACTAGACCGCGAATTCAACATGGATGTCATCACCACAGTGCCCAACGTGTCGTATATGGTATACGACAAGCAAGGCAATGTGAAGGAGGTTCACAACCCTTCGGGCCTTCCGGAGCCCACTCTGATAGACCATATAGAAGAGCCTTACATCAAGGCCAGCATCATAACGGCAGCTGACTATATAGGTCCTATCATGAAACTGTGCCTGGACAAGCGCGGCGAACTGGTCAGTCAGAACTACGTTTCGGGCAATCGGCTTGAGCTGATATTCATGTTGCCGCTCGGAGAGATAGTCATTGACTTCTACGACAAGCTGAAAAGCATCTCAAAAGGCTATGCATCGTTCGACTATCACATCGACAGCTACCGTCCATCCAAGCTGGCCAAGCTAGACATATTGCTCAACGGAGAGCCTGTCGACGCGCTTTCAACGCTCACACACGAAAGCAATGCCGTGGCATTTGGCCGCAGAATGTGCGAGAAGCTAAAGGAGCTTATACCGCGACAACAATTTGATATAGCCATTCAAGCGGCAATAGGAGCCAAGATAGTGGCCAGGGAGACAGTGAAGCAAGTGCGCAAAGACGTGACCGCCAAGTGCTACGGAGGCGACGTAAGCCGTAAGCGCAAGTTGCTGGAGAAACAGAAGCGGGGCAAGAAACGAATGAAACAGATAGGCAACGTTCAGGTCCCGCAGAAAGCATTCCTTGCCGTTCTGAAGTTAGACTGATTTATTACGACACATAAAAAGAGAAAGAGAGGAATTATGAAAGAACCCGTAAAGACCACAAGAGATATAGCCCGTGAGCTCGCCCGCAAATATAGCACGATGACGCACGACGAACTTGACGTGCTGGAAAGCATACTGGTGCCCCGCAAATATGCCAAGGGCGAGATGATACTCACCGAAGGTGATGTTTGCAAAGATATCGGCTATGTTGAAAGAGGGCTGGTGCGCCAGTTCTATCAAAAGAATGGCAAGGAGCTTACAGAGCACATTGGCGTAGAAAAAACCATCGTCATGTGCATTCAGAGCTTGTTCAAGGAAGAGCCATCACACCTGCAAATGGAGGCGCTTGAGCCCACTCTGATCTATGCCCTGCCCAAGCACAGGCTGGAAGAAGTGGCACTACACAATGTGAACATACAGATATTGTATCGCAAGATACTGGAAGAGAGCCTCATCATCAGCCAGATAAAGGCCGACATGTTGCGCTTTGAGTCTGCCCAAAACCGCTATCGCAGACTATGCAAGCTCAATCCTCAGGTGGTGCTGAGAACGCCGTTGGTGTACATAGCCAGCTACTTGCAGATGACGCCAGAGACTCTTTCGCGCGTTAGATCATCTACATTGCTAGACGACTAAGCCCTTGGCCGGCATCATCAAGAGGCACCTGGCCTACAAAAAAGGTATATAATACTTACGATTATCCTGCATCTCGCAGCGCTTAAAAGGCATGCAAGATGCAGGATAATTGTTATTTGGTATAAAGGAAGCGCTTGATGCTGCGCTTAGGAGTCTTGGCAAACTCCTCTTCGTGAATGGTTATGGCAGAGAGTCTGCTATATGCCGGCAACTCCTCATTGATCTGCTTGCGGTTTTCTTCCATGACATTCTCTATGTCAGAATCCGACAGATTAAGGCTCCGGGCCTCATCATAATCAGGGTGAACAAGGCCGATGAGCTTATCGCCTCGCTGCATCACGATGCACTCATTGACCAGAGCCATCGAGCTGAGCTTGTTTTCTATCTCCTCCGGATAGATATTCTGTCCGTTAGAACCCAGCAGCATGTTCTTTGAACGGCCTTTGATGAACACGTTGCCGTCTGCGTCCATCAGGCCCAGATCGCCCGTATGGAACCATCCGTCCTTGTCTATTGACTTTCGGGTAGCCTCCTCGTTCTTATAATAACCCAGCATAACGTTGGGCCCCTTGGTGAGAATCTCACCTGCAACATGCTCAGGATCGCTGCTGTCTACCCTCACCTGCTGGTGATAGGCAGCCTGTCCGCACGACCCTTTCACAAAGGTATGCCAGTCGCGATAGCATATAATGGGTGCACACTCCGTTGCTCCGTAACCCACGGTGAATGGAAAGTCGATGCGTTTAAGGAACGATTCCACCTCGCTATTGAGCGCCGCGCCGCCTATAATGAGCTCATACAGATGTCCGCCAAAGGCTTCGTACACCTGCTGGCAAATCTTTTCTCTCACTTTCTTGCTGATAACCGGCATGTTGAGAAGCAATCTCACTCGGTTGTTCTGTACCTTTGGGAATACGCGTTTGCGAATAATCTTCTCTATAACCAGCGGAACGGCAATCATAATGATGGGCTTCACCTCGGCCAAAGCCTGTGCTATGATGGCCGGAGAGGGCACACGGGTGAGGTAAAACACGTGCACGCCCTTGAGAAACTCGAATATAAACTCGTACGACATGCCATACATGTGAGCCATAGGCAAGATGCTTATCACGTTCTCACCCTCTTTCACAACATCACCCAGCACGTGCTGGGCAAAGTCGGCATTGCTCCAAAGCGCGCGATAAGGTATCATCACGCCCTTAGAAAATCCTGTTGTGCCGCTGGTATAGTTTATCAGAGCCAACTCGTCGGGGCTTTGCTCTTTATAATAAGACACATGCTGCTTTCTGAAGTATTTGGGATAACGCTGTCCGAACATCTCGTTGAGGTGCTCGCGCGCGTATGTGAGCTTTTCTGTGCGTGACACCACGAGCGAATAATCAGGTATATAGATGATACCCTCCAGCTTTTCCATCTTCGTGGCATCTATAACCGTAGCCACGACATCGCCTACAAACAAGAGCTTAGCGTCTGAATGGTTAACGATGTTGTGTATTTGGTCGGCTGTAAACTCATGCAGAATGGGCACCGCTATGGCACCATAGGTAAGTGTAGCCAGGAAAGCTACGGCCCAGTTGCTGCTGTTGCGTCCGGCCAGTGCCACCTTGTCGCCCTTTTGCAGGCCGCAATTCTCAAAGAGAATGTGCAGTTTTTCTATTTTCCGGGCCACGTCATGATATTGCAACGTCTTGCCCTTGTAATCTGTAAGTGCATCAAGATCCCAATGATCTATGATACTTTTCTCTATTAACGCGTTGAAACTCGGTATTGATTCCATTGCACAGTTTTTCTTATAATGTGCAAAGATAACTACTTCTTTGCTCAAATCAAAATTATTTGTGCAATTTTTAGTTATCCTTACATGTTTTACTCAGGATTTAGTCATATAATTGTTCGCTTACACTGCGTCCTGATACAGAAAACGTTTGATGCTCTTCTTAGGAGTCTTTTGGAACTCCTCATCATGTATCTTGATGGCCGACAGCTTGCAGAAAGAGGGAAGTATGTTGTTGAGCTCCTTTCTGTTCTGCTCCATAATGCTCTCCAGATCCTCTGAAGTGAAGCCCAGCGAGTGTGCCTCTTCAATGTCCGGATGAACAAGTCCCACCAGTTTCTCGCCTTTTTGTATCACGATGCTCTCGTTGACCATGGCCATCGAGTTGAGCTTATCCTCTATTTCCTCGGGATAAACATTTTGTCCGTTGGCCCCGAGCAGCATGTTCTTGATGCGTCCGCGTATATATACGTTGCCCTCGCTGTCCATTGTTGCGAGGTCGCCGGTGTGGAACCAGCCTTCGTCATCCAGCACTTTATGCGTGGCCTGCGGGTTCTTGTAGTAGCCCGTCATCACGTTTTGGCCCTTGGTGACAATCTCTCCGGGTATGGTGAGGGGGTCCGGACTGGCTATTTTCACCTCCATGCCTGTCACGGCGCGCCCGCATGAGCGCAGCTTATAGTCATGCCAATCGGCATACGAAATCATAGGAGCCGTTTCGGTTGTGCCATATCCCACGGTGAAGGGGAAGCCAATGCTGGCCAGGAAATCTTGTATCTCGACGTTGAGTCCTGCTCCTCCCACAACCACTTCGTATATCTTGCCTCCAAACTCGTTCATCACCTGCTCGCAGATGCGCTCCTTCACCTTCTTGCTGATAACGGGCATGTTGAGCAAAAGGCGCACCGGCTTGTTCTGAATGAGCGGGAATATCTTCTTACGTATAATTTTTTCCATCACCATAGGCACGGCAAAGATGATGGCCGGCTTGATGTCGGCGCACGCCTGCGTGATAACCGTGGGGCTGGGCATACGGTTGAGGAAGTAGATATGGCTGCCGTAGCTGAACTCGAAGAAGAATTCGCAGAGCAAGCCATACATATGTGCCATGGGCAGAATGCTCAGCGCATTGCTGTCTTTGGGCACATGGGGGCCCACTTCGGCCAATATCCACTGCAAGTTGCCCATCAGTGCCCTGTAAGGAAGCATCACACCCTTGGAGAATCCTGTTGTTCCGCTGGTGTAATTGATAAGAGCCAGCTCCTCAGGATCGTCCTGATGATAGCTCACATCTTTCTGCCTGAAGCTTTCAGGATATTTATGCCCGTAGATGGCATTCAGATTTTCGCGCGCGTAAGTAAGTTTGTCTGAGCGGCTCTCCACGATAGACAGATCGGGCAAATAGATAATTCCGGTGAGCTGTGGCATCTTGTCAGCCTCCAGCGTGGTGGCCACTACATCGCCCACCATGAGCAGCTTGGCCTCAGAATGCTCTACAATATTATACACTTGTTCGGGTGTGAACTCGTGCTGTATAGGTACTGCCACTGCCCCATAGGTGAGAGTGGCCAGCAAAGCCACGGCCCACATAGAGCTGTTGCGCCCGCAAAGAGCTATCTTATCGCCTTTCTTAATGCCGCTGTACTCAAAAAGTATATGCAACTTTTCTATTTTCCGGGCCACATCATGATATTGAAGCGTTGCCCCTTTATAGTCTGTAAGGGCGTTTTTATCCCAATTTCCTGTAATGGCCTTCTGTATATATGCATTAAAACAAACTGTACTTTCCATTGCACAAAAATGAATTTTGTGTGCAAAGGTAATACCATTGATGCACAAATCCAAAAGTTTTGTGCATTATTTTCGTTCAGTTGGCAACAAAATTGTCATTTCAACGAAAAACAGTTCTAAACTTCCTTAAAAATGATATATAATTCCTCACACCTCTGCAGATATTGTCTCGCAAGCCCCAACCGAACAATTCAGAAACCGCATAAGTATAATAATGAGCGTCACTCGCCCTTCCGGCTGATGCAGAAAGAAGAAGTGAGCGAGATGAGCACAACAGCGTAAGGCATCAGGCAAGAGCACATGAGCTGATAAAATAATGTTACAAATCGGGCCATCAAAACCTTTCAGCCATACGCTCTTAGGCATCTCGCTAACTCACTGATACTCAACAGCGTTGCAATATAGTACTTTTGGCGCGCTCAAAATGCCCATTTCGCAAGCCGAAACAGGCACTTTCGTGCTGTAAAAACGGCCGTTTGAGATGCCAAAAAACATGACATGACTCACAGCCGTAGGGCAAATGGCTCTGAAAATTTTACATTATGCGACGATAGAAAAAGCAAGATGATGGCTTGAATATTTTGCTGATAAAAATTAAATTCTTATCTTTGCACGTTAAATATACAAGCTATTTCATGGTATCAGTAGAAGGCCTTACAGTAGAATTCGGCGTGAAGCCGCTTTTTAAGGATGTTAGTTACGTCATCAACGAGCACGACAGGATAGCGTTGGTGGGCAAGAACGGAGCAGGAAAATCAACGATGCTCAAGATTCTCTGCGGACTGCAGAAGCCCACATCGGGCACCGTGTCATGCCCATCGGGCACAACCATAGGCTATTTGCCGCAGGTTATGAAACTCAGCGACGACACCACCGTGCTGGAAGAAGCACGCAAAGCCTTTGCCGACCACACCAAGATGAAGTCGCAGCTGGAGCAGATGCAGCAGGAAATGGCCGACCGCACCGACTACGAGTCGCCCGGTTACGCGCATCTGGTGGAGCAATTCACCCAGCAGCACGAGCTCTACATGATGATGGGCGGCGAAAACTATGAGGCCGAAATAGAGCGCACGCTTGTCGGACTGGGCTTTGCCAGAGAAGATTTCGACCGCCCCACCAAAGAGTTTTCGGGCGGTTGGCGCATGCGCATAGAGCTTGCCAAGATACTATTGCGCAAGCCTGACGTGCTCCTTCTGGACGAGCCCACCAACCATCTTGATATAGAGAGCATACAATGGCTTGAACAATTCTTGCAGCAATCGGCCAAAGCAGTGGTCTTGGTGAGCCATGACAGGGCCTTCATCAACAACGTTACCAACCGCACCTTGGAGATTACGTGCGGCCATGTAGAAGATTACAAGGTGAAATACGACCAGTATGTGGTGCTGCGCAAGGAGCGCCGCGAGCAGCAGATGAGGGCTTATGAAAACCAGCAAAAAGAGATTGCCGACACCAAAGCCTTCATAGAGCGATTTCGCTATCAGGCCACCAAAGCCGTACAAGTGCAGCAACGCATCAGGCAACTGGAGAAGATTGTGCCCATAGAGGTGGATGAGGTGGACAACGCGCACATGCATCTGAAGTTTCCACCTTGCCTTCGCAGTGGCGACTATCCCGTTATCTGTCAGGATGTGCGCAAAGACTATGGCAGCCACACTGTCTTCAGCAACGTCAACCTGACCATCAAGCGCGGCGAGAAAGTGGCCTTTGTGGGCAAGAACGGCGAGGGTAAGTCTACGCTGGTGAAATGCATCATGGGCGAAATACCTTTCACGGGCAAGCTGAAGATAGGCCATAACGTGCAGATAGGCTACTTCGCGCAGAACCAAGCCCAACTGCTAGACGAGGATCTGACCATATACGACACCATTGACCGTGTGGCAACGGGCGAGATGCGGCTCAAGATAAACGACCTGCTGGGCGCCTTTATGTTCGGTGGCGAGACTTCCGAAAAGAAAGTTAAGGTGCTCTCGGGCGGTGAGAGGTCGCGTCTGGCTATGATAAGGCTGCTGCTCGAGCCCGTCAACCTGCTCATTCTGGACGAGCCCACCAACCATCTCGACATGCCCTCTAAGGATGTTCTGAAAGAAGCCATCAAGGCTTTCGACGGCACGGCCATCATTGTGAGCCACGACAGAGAGTTTCTAGACGGACTGGTGAGCAAGGTGTATGAGTTTGGAGGCGGGCAGGTGCGCGAGCACATCGGCGGCATATACGACTGGCTGCAGAGCAAGAATGCCGACAGCATCAACGAGGCCATCAGCCGGCAACAACCCGCCACACAGGCACAACCCGCCACCAGCGACGACGAAAAGCCATCGGCAGGCAAGCAAAACTATCTGGAGCACAAGGCACAACAAAAGAAGTTGCGCAAGGCGCAGCGCGATGTGCAGGAGTGCGAACGCAAGATAGCCACCATGGAGAAGCGCGTAAAGGAGCTCGACGCACTGTTTATGAAGCCCGAAAACGCCGCCAACATGGAGCTGGTAACCGAATATACCACCCTCAAGCAGGCACTTGACGCCGAAAACGACAAGTGGCTCACGCTCTCAGAGCGCGTAGAGGACATACAGAAAGAGCAAGCGTGACGACACGACATATAAGAACAACATATCTAAACTATAAAATATGCACATGAAGAAAATTATTCCCGTTGTAATGATGGCCGCATTACCATTAACCGGTATCGCTCAGAGCAAATCGGGATTGCTCGACAAGAGCGTGCGCCCACAAGACGACTTCTACCAGTTCGCCACCGGCGGATGGCAGAAACTCAATCCATTGCCCGCAGCCTACAGCCGCTTCGGCAGCTTCGACCAGCTGGGAGAAGACAACAACAAGCGCATCAACAGCATTCTTACCGACCTTAAGAAGAAGAAGTACGCAAAGGGAATACTTGAGCAGAAGCTCTCAGACTTCTACAAAATGGCGCTGGATGTGGATGCCCGCAACAAGGCCGGCATTGCTCCTGTAAAGCCATTGCTGGATGAGATAGAGGCTGCAAAGACTAAGGACGACCTCAGGAAGATACAGCTCAAGTATCAGAAGATGGATTATGGCGTGCCCTTTGGCTACGGTTTCGGCGCCGACGAGAAGAATGTCACCATGAATATCCTTAACTTGATGCAGGGCGGACTGACACTCGGACAGCGCGACTACTATGTAAACAACGACTCAGCCACCGTTGCCATACGCGAGGCTTACCACAAGCACATTGCCAGAATGTTTAAGCTCTACGGCTTCAGCGACGAGCAAGCACGCCAAAAGAGTGATGCCATCATGCGCATGGAGACCGAGCTGGCGCTCATATCCAAGTCTAACACCGAGCTGCGCGACCCGCAAGCCAACTACAACAAGATGACTCTGCAGGAGTTCAACGCCAAATATCCCAACATCAAACTGGCAGATATGGCTCAGGCAGAGGGCATTAACAAGGCTTACATACAAGAGATGGTTGTGGGACAGCCTAAGTTCTTCGAGGGTCTCAACGCTCTGATGAGCCTGCAAACCGTTGACGAGATGCGCGCTCAAATGGAGTGGGACGTGCTGATGAGCTCGGCCTCTTACCTCACAGACGAGATAAGGGAGGCCAACTTCGACTTCTTCGGACGCACCATGTCGGGCCGTAAAGAAGATTATCCGCTGTGGAGACGCGCCACAAGTCAGGTGCAGAACCAGATGGGCGAGGCTCTCGGACGCATATATGCACAGCGTTACTTCCCCGAATCGTCTAAGAAGATGATGGAGAAGCTGGTGCGCAACCTGCAAATATCACTGGGCGAGCGCATTGACGCGCAAACATGGATGAGCGACAGCACCAAGCTCAACGCTCACAAAAAGCTGGATAAGTTCTACGTAAAGATAGGTTATCCCAACAAATGGAAGGACTACAGCAAGCTGAGCATCGATCCCAGCAAGTCATATTATGACAATGTGCTGGCATGCAGGGAGTTTGCGACAGACTATGAGATAGAGCACAAGGCCGGAAAACCAGTAGACAAGGACGAGTGGTTTATGACTCCACAAACCGTTAACGCCTACTACAACCCCACCACCAACGAGATTTGCTTCCCCGCAGGCATCCTGCAGTATCCTTTCTTCGACCCTCAGGCCGACGAAGCCTTCAACTATGGTGCCATAGGTGTGGTGATAGGCCACGAGATGACGCACGGATTTGACGACCAGGGCAGACAATATGACGCCGATGGAAACCTGAGAGACTGGTGGACACCCAGCGATGCCAAGGGCTTTGAGAAGCGTGCCAAGCTCTATGCCAACTACTTTGACAGCATAGAAGTGCTGCCCGGACTGCATGCCAACGGCGAGTTTACCCTGGGTGAGAACCTTGCCGACCACGGAGGACTGCAAGTGGCCTTCTACGCCTACAAGCATGCCACAGAGGGAAAGAAGCTGGGCAACAAGAACGGATTTACCCCCGACCAGCGCTTCTTCCTCGCTTATGCCGGAGTATGGGCATCTAACATCACCGATAAGGAGATACGCAACCGCGTGAAGAGCGACCCACACTCTCTGGGCAAATGGCGTGTAGACGGAGCGCTGCCACATATCGACGCATGGTATGACGCCTACAACGTGAAGCCTTCAGACAAGATGTATCTGCCAAAAGACAAGCGTCTGCAACTGTGGTAATAGCATCATAAAATGAAGAAATCTTAATATAATGTTCACAAACCGCCACAAAATCAAACTTTTGTGGCGGTTTTTTCGTTATTACGCTGAAAATAATTAACTTTGCCAATGAATATAGAGTCACGCCAAAAGCGTGCCCCTATATCGTATTGATAAAGGAAAGGATATAATTAAATGCCATTAAGACTGCCGGATAAGCTGCCCGCCATCGACATTCTCAAGAATGAGAACATCTTTGTAATAGACAATTCGAGGGCAACAACGCAAGACATAAGGCCGCTGAAGATTGTCATTCTCAACCTCATGCCACTGAAGATAACAACCGAAACCGACTTGATAAGGTTGCTGTCTAACACTCCTTTGCAGATAGACATCAACTTTATGAAGCTCAAAAGCCACAAGCCTAAGAACACACCCATCAAGCATATGATGATGTTCTATAAGGATTTTGACACGCTGAAACGGCAGAACTTCGATGGAATGATTATTACCGGAGCCCCTATAGAGACGCTTGAATATGAGAATGTGGAATACTGGGACGAGATAACACGCATCTTCGACTGGGCGCACAGCCACGTTACCAGTACCTTATATATATGTTGGGCGGCGCAAGCCGGACTGTGGTATTTTCACCATGTGCCCAAGCATCCACTGCCCAAGAAAATGTTCGGCATCTTCAAGCAGATGCCCCTAAAGCCGCACCTGCCCCTGTTCAGAGGCTTCGACGACGTGTTCTGCATGCCGCAGAGCAGGCACACCGAGGTGAGAAGAGAGGACATCGTGAAGCATGAGGAGCTTGACATCATAGCAGAGTCTCGTGAGAGTGGCGTGGGTATAGTGATGGCACGCGACGGACGCGACATCTTTGTGACCGGACACCTTGAGTATGCCCCCGAAACACTGGACAAAGAGTACAGAAGAGACAGGGGAAAGCGAGACGATGTAGAGATGCCCGTTAACTATTACAGGGACGACAACCCCGACAACCCGCCCCTGGTGACGTGGAGGGCACATGCCAATCTGCTCTTCAGCAACTGGATAAACTACTATGTTTACCAGGAAACACCATATAATATAGACGACATTAGATAACCATAACCCATCGACATGCGAACCATCGAACTACTTGCGCCAGCCAAGAACCTGGAGTGCGGCATAGCAGCCATAGACCATGGAGCCGATGCCGTGTACATAGGAGCGGCTCATTATGGCGCACGCGCGGCGGCCGGTAACTCCATCGACGACATCAAGGCGCTGTGCGAATATGCTCACCGGTATGGTGCCGGCGTGCATGTCACCGTGAACACCATTATATATAATAATGAGTTGGCCGACACGCTCAAGCTGATAAGCCAGCTGCAAGAGGCAGGAGCCGACGCACTGCTCATACAAGACATGGGCTTGCTGGCCTCGCTCAAGGACATGAAGCACCCCGCGCTGCACGCCTCTACACAATGTGACACACGCACAGCCGACAAAGTGAAGTGGCTCAAGGCCCTCGGCTTTAGCAGAGTGGTATTGGCAAGAGAGCTGTCGGCAGAAGAAATAGCCGACATTCACAACCAAGTGCCCGACATAGAGCTGGAGGTGTTTGTGCACGGAGCGCTGTGCGTGAGCTACTCAGGCGTGTGCTATGCCTCACAACATTGCTTCAAACGCTCGGCAAACAGAGGAGAGTGCGCGCAGTTCTGCCGTCTGAAGTTTGATCTGAAAGATGCCGACGGCAAGGTGATTGCACACGACAAGCATCTGCTCTCGCTGAAAGACATGTGCCAGATAGAGCACCTGGAAGAGCTAATGGACGCCGGAGCATCGGCTTTCAAGATAGAGGGAAGGCTGAAAGATGCCGACTACGTGAAGAATGTGGTGGCAGCCTACAGCCAAAAAATAGACGACATCATACGCAAACGGCCCGACGAATACCGCCGCGCCAGCCTGGGCAGAGCAACATATAGCTTTACGCCCAACCTGCAGAAGACCTTCAACAGAGGCTATACCAACTATTTCTTGAACGGAAGAAGGCCCGACATCTTCTCGCCCAACACTCCCAAGGCCATGGGAGAGTTCGTGGGACACGTCAAGGAGGTGCATCCCGACTATCTGACAGTGGCCGGTACCGCTGCATTTGCCAATGGCGACGGGCTCTGCCTCATCAACTCGCATCAGGAGCTGGAGGGCTTCAGAGTAAATAAAGCCATAGGCAACAAGCTGTTCCCATTTAAGATGCCCGAAAACCTGCGGCATGGCATGGCGCTCTACCGCAACAACGACCAGGCCTTTGAGAAGATTCTGGCAGGCAAGACGGCTGTCAGGAAGATGCGCGTGAACATCTCTTTGCAGGCCACCGCAACCGGCATATCGCTCACCATGGCCCTTGCGGAGAACATGCCAAAGTCAGTCATCACCACTGTAGGCATGGAGTTGCCCCACCAGATAGCACAGAAGCCTCAGCATGACAACATCATCCGGCAGCTGTCTAAGCTCGGCAACACGGCGTTTGAGGCGTCAGAAATTAATATTAGTGAGCAAGCCGAAGCTCTATTTATACCCAGCAGCAAGCTCGCCGAACTGAGAAGGCAAGTAGCAGAGGAGTTACAAGATGCTATAAGCAGTTTGCTTCCTGATGTGAGGGAAATGCAAACAACACCTGCCCAGTTGCCAAAGGCGCAGGCATGGCAGGCTGAATATGAGCAATATCCCTATTTATACAATATTGCCAACACGGCAGCTGTAAAGTTCTATGAAGGGGCCGGGCTAACACACATCACTCCCTCGTTTGAGGAAAAGCCCGTCAGCTCACCGCTCATCATGCAATGCAGACATTGTCTGCGCTACTCGTTGGGCTACTGTGTGCGCCGCGGAGGCAAGCGCCCCACATGGCATGAGCCACTGTTCCTCACTTTGCCCGACGGCAGAAAATTCCGTCTGAACTTCCAATGCAACGAATGCCAAATGAATATATATGCTGAGAAGTAAACACCTGCTGTCGCTCTTGACGCTCATCATCAGCATGGTGCTGCTAGGCTCATGCTACAACGGTCACACGGGCAGCCATCTTAGGCTGAGCGACACGTTACGCTTGCGCGACACTATACCCATGGAGCTAACCCAGCAACAGCAAGACTCCATCAGGTTTGCGCAGACGCACCACTACACCATCAACTTCAACTTTGTTGTAAAAGGCGATTCGCTCATGCTCTATAAACAACAGCCGGAGGAGATAGTGAGCCAAATGCACATCGACTCGTTTGCCGTACACAAGGGACAGAGGCTCGTGGTGGCCGACATACGTATCATGCCGGCAGACAGCATAGACTCGGTATGGGTGCAAGTGGCCAGTGACCAGTATGACTTCGGGTGGACACACGAGTCGAAACTGCTTAAGAAGGTAGACCCCGACGACCCCATCTCACAGTTCATATCTACCTTCTCCAACCAGCACCTGCTCATCTTCCTCATCATCATCAGCTTGGTAGCTGTGGGATATATCTTCAGGAAGATACTGAAAGGCAATGCCCGAATCGTACATTTCAACGATATTCACTCCTTCTACCCCACCCTGCTCACGCTCATCGTGGCCACCTCGGCCACCTTCTATGCCAGCATACAGATGTTCGCACCCGATGCTTGGCAAGAATTCTACTTTCATCCGTCGCTCAACCCCTTCTCGCAAACACTGCTGCTCAAGGTGTTTCTCATCCTGGTATGGGCCATGCTCATCGTAGCTCTGGCCGCCATCGACGACACGCGCCATCAGCTCAAGGCCAACGACACCCTGCTCTATCTGTGCGGACTAGCCGGCATGTGCGCCGTAGATTATATCGTGTTCTCCATCAGCACGCTCTATTACGTGGGCTACTTGCTGCTCATCATATATATATGGTATGCCATGAAGAGCTATTATCGCCACTCGCGCAACGTGTACTTCTGTGGTAACTGCGGGGCCGAGCTGCATCGCAAAGGGCGATGCCCCTATTGTGGAAAGATGAACGAGTAGCAACGAGAGACATGGACAGGCAAGAATATCGCAAAAAAGCACCGCAACCACTTTTCAACATCTTTTCTTGCACACACTGTTAATATTGAGTAACTTTGCACCGAGAATTAAGTGATTAGGATAAACAAATGATGAAAGCAGCTTTATTTGACCTAGACGGTGTGGTGTTTAACACTGAACCGCAGTACACCGTGTTCTGGAAAAGCATCGCAAAAGAGTATCGTCCTGACATAGAACACTTCGAGCAGAAGATTAAAGGACAGACGCTCGTACAGATATACGACAGATATTTCGCCGACGACAAGGCCGAGCAGGATGACATTACCCGCCAACTTAACGAGTTCGAGGAGCACATGCACTTCGATTACATACCCGGATTTAAAGATTACATCCGGTATCTCAAGGCACAAGGCGTGAAGACTGCCGTAGTGACCAGCAGCAACAAGGCCAAGATGTCCGTAGTATATAAGCAACGGCCAGACTTCAAACAGCTCTTCGACGTCATACTCACAAGCGAGGACTTTGACAAGAGCAAGCCCGACCCCGACTGTTATCTGAAAGGTGCGGCACGCTTCAACGCTTCGCCCAAAGAATGTGTGGTGTTTGAAGACAGCTTCAACGGTCTGAAAGCAGGACGAGCCTCAGGAGCTAAGGTCATAGGTCTGGCCACAACCAACAAGGCCAGTGACATTGCACCCTACTGCGATGAGGTGATAAGCAACTATACGCACATGGCCGACAACAACGACCGTAACTAAGCATAAAAACAACAGGAGTCCTTCACCGACAGCCCTCACGCCTGCCCTGAAAGTTTATCATCAGGCAGAAGACAACGCTTATGGCTGCCAGGCTACTCCATAAATATATCATTATGGCATATTTATCAACTGACAAAAAAAAGATTACAGTAAAGACACTCCATGAAATGAAGCTCGCAGGCGAGAAGATAGCACAGGTTACAGCCTATGACTTCACTACGGCAAGCTTGTTCGACGAGGCCGGAATAGACTCTATCCACGTGGGCGACTCTGCCTCTAACGTTATGCAAGGAAACGACAGCACACTGCCCATATCGGTGGATGAGATGATTGTCTATGCACGCTCTGTGGCCAAAGCCTGCAAACATAGCTTCGTGGTGTGCGACATGCCCTTCGGCAGCTATCAGGTTTCTACAGAGGATGCCGTACGCAATGCCGTAAAAATCATGAAGGAAACGGGTGTTGACGCCGTGAAGCTGGAAGGCGGACTGGAGATTGTAGACACCGTAAAGGCTATCATCAACGCTGGCATACCCGTTGAGGGACACCTGGGGCTCACCCCGCAAAGCATACATAAGTTTGGCGGCTATGGCGTAAGAGCCAAAGAAGATGATGAGGCCGAGAGACTCATGGCCAGCGCAAAGGCACTTGACGAGGCTGGCGCGTTCGGCATCACGCTCGAGAAGGTGCCCGCTGAGCTGGCACGTAAGGTTACGCAGCAGATAAAAGGCATCACCATAGGCATAGGCGCCGGACCTTATACCGACGGACAAGTGCTGGTATATACCGACGCTCTGGGCATGACAGAAGGCTTCAAGCCCAAGTTCCTACGCCACTTCGCCGAAGTAGGACAGTGCATGAAAGACGGCATCAGCCAATATGTGAAGTGCGTAAAGGAAGGCTCTTTCCCTAACGAAACAGAAAGTTATTAATGGACACGCAAAACACACCCGTGCACATCAAGCTGTGGAACCACAGCTTCTGGCATCTTGCCCTGGCCAATATGTTCCTAACCAGCGCCATGACAGCGTTCATACCCATCTTTGCAATGTGGTTTATGCAAAGATTTGGCAGCGATAAAGAAGTTATGGTGGGCTACTGCATGTTGGCCATGGCACTGGGCATGCCCCTGTTATGCGGCTTCAACTCGTGGCTCATACAACGCTACAGACGCAACAAGGTGTGTCTCACAACCATCGCCCTGCAGCTCGCCACCCTGCTCGTGGTGTATGAAGTGGGCGTATGCCTGCCCGAAGGAATATTACCCATAGACCATGAGGTGGCCCTCATCTGCCTCGCAGCCTTGCTGGGTGCGTTTTACGGATTGGCGCAAGTCATCCTGTCATGCACGCTTATCATAGACGTATGCGAGAGCAACCAACGCACAGAGGCCAACTATGCTGCCTCATGGTTTCGCCGCTTCGGCTTCGTGATAGGGCCTGTAGCGGCCATCTTGATGTATGGTCATTTTGGCCCGTTGGGAGCCATTGGCACTTCGGCTGCGGCCACTATCATAGCTTTCTTGCTCATCTCTAGCGTAAGATTCCCCTTTCGCACGCCGGACGACGATGTACCCCTCTACACGCTCGACCGCTTCTTCATGCCACAAAGCTGGCCCATGGTGCTCAATCTCATGCTCATCATAGCCACTTTCGGCATCGTGCTGTCACATGCCACCGGCTTGGGCTTCTACCTCTTCCTGGCCCTTGGCTTCGTCATCGCCATACTGGCCGAGCGCTTTGCCTTTCCCGATGCCGAGCTGAAGAGTGAAGTGGTTACAGGACTTATCGTCATCATGGCCGCGTCACTCATTGAGGTGGCACATCCTCAGGAAAACGTCCATCACCTGGTGCCCACTCTGCTAGGGTTCGGCTATGGACTCATCTGCACACGCTTTCAGCTTTTCTTCATCAAGTTGGCCAAACATTGCAAACGCAGCTCGGCACAAAGCTCCTTCGTGCTTGCTGTGGCTATGGGCACATGCGTGGGGCTCTATTGCGCCTACACATGGTTACCAGACTCTTATGAATCTACTTTTCTGGCTGTACTCCTGCTGTCACTCTTTTCCCTGCTGATGTATAACTTCATCATACATCCTTGGTACGTGAAGCATAAAAACAGATAAGGCAAAAGCTGTTTCTTAAATAACATAACTCTTAAAAACCGAAAAACAATGAGAAAAATCATCTTATCTGCCCTGCTCCTGCTCGCAGCAACAAGCATGGGCGCACAAACCTACACTCGGAAGACAACTCCCAAGCAGTTGCAAAAAGCCCTGAAATGGGAGGAAAGCGGCAAATGGCGCAACGGATTTACAAAGGCCAGTCCCGACACTACTGTCAACGTTGTTGACTTCCGCGAGCAATATAAGCGCAACAAGAAGCAATGGCAGGCTCTCTTCAGATGGCTTCAACAAACAGATCTGCTCGCGCTGACGCCCGGGAAACATCCCATACCGGGATCAACACTCGTGGCTTCCGTGCAAGATGATTATAACAAGCCCGTGAGTAAACGAGGATCTGAAAGTCACAGAAAGAAGATAGACTTTCAGTATGTAGTGAGAGGCACTGAAGGATTTGCCCTACTCGACCATGAAAGTTCAACGCCCAACTGCGAGTATAACGCCCAGAAAGACGTGATACACTATGATTATGACAGTGCCAAACTGCGCAAGATAACCAACAACGAGGATTGCTTCAACATCTTCTTTCCTTCTGACTGGCACATAGCCAAAGCATCTGACACACAGCTCAACGAGCCCTTCCGCGTGATAGTGGTGAAGGTTGATTATAAGGAGAAATAAATATTTCGCAAAGAAATCATCTATTTGCAGGGTGCTGACAGTCTACGTGGGCGGGCACCCGGCAATTATCAACTAACCAAGAAAACCTACCAAGAACACAAGCGTTTGCCTGTTCAACATGCTTTCAAGCAAGCAGCATCTTATCATCTTAATTGACACTCAACTGAATTTTACTGCAAATGCTATTCCACCCATTCCACCCAAATAGTTAAATCATTATATATCAAGCTGTCACAGCACCCTATAATGTATTAAACATCTCACCCACATCTCACCCATATCCAACCCTAAGAATTTCTTTTTTCCCATCTTACCAGGCATTATATAAATATGCGCTTTTTTTATCATTGCCTTTTTACTTTCATCTAGGCCGATCATATTGCACATCATAGGCATTCATGCTCATGACTTTAAAACTTACGGAAAGATAGCCACAGGCAGATGGAGACCCCTTCTTATGGCTTGAATTGAGAAAGATGAGCTGGGGTGAATATCAAAATAGGAACTCTTCTCACGAAGAATTCCTATTTTACATACTTACTAAAACTAAATTAACCACTAAAAAAACTAATCTATTTATATTTCTGCTATGAAATGTTCCTTTTTCCAAAAGCGTTGCAAAGGTATAGCATTTTCCTTAAACCCGCAAGAGAAAACAATGAAAACTTCTTGGATTTTGTATTTTTTATAATTCCGTGGCAATTAGTGAAAAGTTATGCTGAGAATATTAACAAATAGCTGTCCTAGAAATGCTTCTTATCGGCATTTGTCCCATTGTTTTCTACGCCCCGGCCTCCCCTCTCACCAGGATGGGATGAGAGAATTAAATGCCACCTTGCGCTGAACAGAAAGATTGTGCAGAGCAGTTATTCAGCATATTCTGTGGGGTCAGGCACGCCGGCCAGCATGAAGGCTTCCTTGCGTTCACGGCATGTACCACATTTTCCGCAGTGCTTTTCGCCACCCTTATAACAGCTCCATGTGTGTGAGTAGTCAACGCCCAGTTGTACGCCCCGCCTCACTATTTCGGCCTTAGTGATGTTGGTATAGGGTGCCACCACGCTTACACCCGCATAAGTGCCGGCCTCTGTGGCAGCTGTCATGGCCTTGATAAACCCCGGCCTGCAGTCGGGATAGATGGCATGATCGCCGGCATGATTAGCTATAAGCACCTTCTTCAAGCCGTTGCTCTCGGCAATGCCTGCTGCCAGGGCAAGCATAATACCGTTGCGGAAAGGCACAACCGTAGACTTCATGTTGCTCTCGTCATAGTTGCCCTCGGGTATGGCATTGGCTCCGTCAAGCAGCGAGCTCTTGAAATAATCGTGCATGAAGGCCAGAGGCACAACGATGTGCTTAATGTCTAAGCGCTCGCAATGCCACTTGGCGAAAGGAAGTTCACGACTTGCGTGGTTCTGCCCATAGTCAAAACTCACTGCCAAAGCTATTTCTTCTTTTTTCTCATAAAGGAGGGTCACCGAGTCTAACCCCCCACTCAAAATAATTACAGAATCTTTCATGTCGTCTTCTTTTTTATCATTCACCGGCTATAGCCCATGAGTTTCGCGCCTTGGGCAGCCATGACACCATGCAAAGGTAGCGTAATTTGTTGGAACAAACAAGTTTTTCAGGCTTCTATGTTCCATCCTGCTCTACCATGCTTCAGCCCTCTGCCACGCTCAGCAAACAGAGGAGCGCAATTAGGAAATGTGTATTTCGCCCTAAACGCAAATAGGAGGTAAACGCCATGTGATGTACGCTTACCTCCTACCTGAGAATATTTTCTAATGAACTATTAGAAGTGATAACCTATCGTAAAGAGCATCTGGCTCCTGTCGTTTTTCACTTCAACAGCTCCTGCGTAGTTATCCTCGCTTTCATACTTCGGGTCTATATAAGTAGCAAAGGGATGGAAGTCGCCCTTGGTGGCACTATATTGATAGGCCATGTCGAAGTTCCACTTTCCCAGCTGATAACCCAGACCGAAGGTAAAACGGTTGGTTGCCTTCCAGTTGGTATAGTCGGCTGTGCTGGCATAGTATGTACCGTTAGAGAACACATAGCCACCATTATTGTAAACACCCTTCACACCGTTCTCGTCATACATAGGCGACACGTAGTTGTAACCACAACGAATGGAGAAGTTCTCAACAGGCTTCACCTCCAAGCCCAACTTCAGAGTGCTGACACCCTTGAGCACCTCGCTGGTATGATCGTCCATGGCTCCGTCTTTATGGCTACTCTCATAGCTATCCGGGCCGTAAAATGGATCCCAGGTATCTATCACGCCGTCGTTGACACGTGTGTGCGAGCTACCATAGTCAGCATACTCATAGGTAGCGCCCAGGGCCAGATAGTTGCCTATGGTGTGTCCTAACGAGAAGCCGAACTTCCATGGCGTGGTGATCTTGTAATCGTAAGACTCGCTCACCGAGCCGTTGTTCACCGCACCGTTGATGGTAGAGTAGTTCTTTGTTGTAAGGTCATACCATGTAGGGCTCTGAACGTAAGCGCCAAAGCGGAAAGGAGAGTCGGCTATGGGACGCACTATGAAGCCCAACTTCACGTCAAATCCTGTTCCGTCTATCTCTCTGCGGTCGGTATATCTCACGGGTGTGGTGCCGGTGGTAGACACTATCTGCTCCTGATAGTAGCCGTCGTGCCTGTAGTTAACGTCCTTTACGCCCACCGTAACGCCCCAGAAGAATCTGTCGTTGACGTTGCCGCTGAGGTTGAAGTCGTAGTCGCCGATATATCCCTTATGCTCTCTGTTGAGCACATATCCGTTGGCTACATAGTTGGCTGAGTCTTGAGCCATGTTGAAGCCATTCACATTGAGGTGGTCCATCTGCGAATAAGCGCCGTCGCTCTTATCGAACAGGCCGTTGCGCCACTTCTGATAAGTGAGCTTATTGGCCGATGCATTGCTCAGCGCGTCAGCCGCATGAAGGATGAAATCAAAGTTGGTGCTCTTATGATAGTTGAACGCGAAGTTCATATACGACTTTGCATCCGTCCTCACGCTGTACACAAAGCCAGCCTGGTCAAAGCTCATCTTGGTCTTGTCGCCCTCTGCTCCGGAGTTCAGACCGCTCTGCGAGACAAATCCGCCCGATATAGTAGCCGTGCTGTGACGAAAAAGTCCGATGCCGGCAGGGTTGGTGCTGATGGTAGAGATGTCGGCTCCTAAGGCCTCCATGGCTCCACCCATGCCCACATAGCGGGCAGTACCGTTCAGGTCGCCCTTCATGAGCTTGGCGTTTTCATACGTCTCTTGTGCTGAAAGTGGCATAGTTGCTGCCACCGTTGCAGCTAATAATATATATTTTGCTTTCATATTCGATTGAATTAAAAAGTCATCATTAACGTTGAATCATGCAGCAGGCATTATCTGTGTCCGCCGAAGCTGTGACTTCCGCCACCGCCAAACGAACCGCCGCCGCCACCAAAGCTGTGGCCGCCTCCGCTGAAGGAGCCGCCTCCACCAAACGAACCGCCGCCGAAGGAACGTGAGCCTCCGAAGGAGCTGTTGTTGGAGCGAGAGGGCTGATAGGTGCGTGAGGGCATGTTGGTTGATATGTTGTCTCTGTTGTTGTTGAACACCCTGGTGCCCTTGAAGCCATTAGAGCTGTCGTAACCGGTTGACGTACGGTTGCCGAAAGTACGGTTGCTGCCCGCAGTGCTGCTGCCTCTCAGGCCACCCTGGCCAAACGAATAGTAGCCGCTGCGCGTGCTGCCAGTGCCTGTTGATGGCGTTCTGCCACTGCTATACGAACCTTCGGGGAAGGAGTGACGTGCCGTTCCGGTGTGGCCATAATAGGCATAACCGCCGCCGTAAGGCCAGCCCCAATAGTTGCCCCAGCCATATCTGTAAGGCCAACCCCAGCCATATCTGTAGGGCCAACCCCAGCCATAGCCCCAGTAGCCGTCATACCAAGGGTTATACCAGCCGCTATAATAGCCGCCGCCCCAGTACCAATCGTCATAGAGCCATGGGTCATACCAGCCGTAATAGCCGCGCCACGGACCCCAATAGCTGTAGAAATAGGGATTGTACCAACCATAGAAACCGTCGAAGCGACCCATCTCGCGGCTGAAACGATAGTCGTCATCATCGTTATAATAGGAGTTGGCCATGCCCTGATAGATGGTATCGGTCCTCACCGTGCCATAAGAGCCTGTGCCAGTCTGAAACTGGATGATGTCGTTACCCAATGAGTCTTCACCTATTTTCTGGTAAGTACTACCGTAAGCACCTCTCCTATTATATTCGTCATCACTTTTGTTGATGCCACTGTAATAGGTAGGCCTTTCGTTAACGCGCCCTTGCTTGCTAGCCTCAACATTATCCTTGGGATTAAAGTAGAGGTCGTCCTGTGCGCTTGCTGCAAGCGGCATTGCTCCGATCAGGACTGCAAGAAGAATCAACTTTTTCATGATTATATCTCCTTATATTTTATTTTTCTACTGATTACATTGCAAAAATAATGCTACTTTTCATGCAAATGTACGGAAAATCCCTAATCCATGGTAGGTTTTTCCCTATTTTTTATAAATTTGCATCCAAAAATTAACAATAATATGAAGTATTTAAAGGCTAACTTTTATATAACTCCTGTCAGCCAGCCTGCACGTGACGTTGTGGCAGCCCTTGCGGGCGAGGCCGGATTTGAGTCGTTTGAGGAAACCGACTTCGGCATGACTGGATATGTACAGGCAGAATTGTTTGACAAATCAAAGTTGGATGAGGACCTTCTGAACCTGCCTTTTCCCGATACGAAGGTTAAGTACGACATTCAGGAAATGGAGGATAAAGACTGGAATGAGGAATGGGAGCGCGAGGGATTTGAGCCCATACACATCGGCAAACGCGTGGTGATAGAAGACGCGCGCAAGGGTGAAGCGGCACCTGCTACGGCCGACGACGGCTTGCTGCACATACAGATAGATGCCCGCAAGGCTTTTGGCTCAGGCACTCATGCCACCACGCAGATGATGGTTGAGGCACTGCTAGACATGAACCTCAAGGGCAAAAGGGTGCTCGATTGTGGCTGCGGCACCGGCATCCTGGGCATAGTAGCGGCTAAGCGCGGCGCTTCAGGTGTGGTGAGCTTCGACGTAGACGATTGGTGCGTGCGCAATACTGCCCACAACGCCATGCTCAACGACGTAGACATAGAGGCCCTTGAGGGTGGCAGTGAGGTGCTGTCGCATGTCAGTGGCCTCTTTGATGTGGTGATGGCTAATATCAATCGTAATATCTTATTGGCCGACATGCCCCGCTATGTAGACGTTATGTCGCTACCTTCTTATCTTCTGCTCAGTGGCTTTTATGAGTCTGACGTAGAGTTACTCTTAAAGAAAGCCTCCGAACTGGGCTTAGAGGAGGTAACCAAAAAGCAGAACGGCGACTGGAGATGTCTGGTGCTGGCTCGCCATTAGCCTGACACCTTCATGCAACATCGTAGGTACATATATCCTTAACAGGGCAAAGGCTTATGGCAATGAGCTGGGCCAAGCAAACAAGCTACAGGCAATGAGCATCCTTATTGCTTAGAAAGCACTCATAGCCTGCCCCCGATTGCGACCCCCCTTCTATGACCGCGCCCTGCTGGGGATGTTGTTCTAACTCTCCCAAAGCTAAAAGGCGAAGTGCCAAAAAATGTTTACACAAAGCTGATATGCACCTTTTTAGCTTGCAAAAGCACCGTTCTTGCACGCCCAAAAGCCTATTATCGCGCAATGAAATGGGCTTTTTCTGAAGGTCAAATGGCCAGTCTGCAGAAATCATTGTGTATCAACCAGTTGCAAGAAGCAGGCTGATGGCTTCCCTAAAGTATAATTCCTTACAATCCGAACCCTCCATCCAACCATTCGTTGCCTTTATTTCCGGCATCCATTCACTAGCCTGACAAAGAGGCAGAGAGAGGAAAACGGATGATGAAACAAAATAAATGGGGCTGGCGAATACAGTGTTTCTTTATTTTTTATATCTTTGTAGCATCAAGCTCAACTAACAGCTTGAGCAGACAGCAACTAACCCTTGATGCCTGACATTAATTTCTTGACTTAATAACAATCATTATGAAGGAAAGAACGATTTTATTACTTATCGCCTTAACTGCCCTTTGTGCATTTTCTGGAAGTTTGGATGCTGATGCGCAAATCATAGACTCTTACTCTTCCAGTGACAGACCATACAGTGCTGTATTTGATGTCGAAGACATGAACCAGTATGAAATCAAAGGATATAATCAGTTGCTCAGAAGCGGAGCTACTCCTAACCAAGCACTTCTTTGTATTAATTCAAGCAGAGCGATGGATAATCTAAAAGCCGCTCCTCCTGTTATTATAGACTATAGCTTTAGCATAGCTAATGAGGATGACAGTGTAGGTGAGCCCGGCCAAGTACTCATAGGTCTGTGCTTGATCAATTCTACTGTAAAAACTATTAAGAATGCGGTCCTTACATTTAGTTTCTTCAATGACGTAGATTGTCAAATGTATGACATTCACACAGGTAATCCCAACTGCGTAATATCCTATAAAAACCTTGTTGGAAGGAAAAACACAGACTATTATGAAGATATGTTTGATGCATCGTATATTGCGTTACATGTATTTGGAGCTAACGAAGGTCAATACATACAAAAGTTTAACAACAAGAAAGTGACGCAGTGCAGATTGGTAAAGGCGAATATTACCTTTACAGATGGCAGTAAGCCCAAGCAGATTGCAATATTTCATAATGTGCTTGATGAAGATTTATTGTCTAATGGACCATTAGAGCCAATAGTAAGTTGCTTAAACAAGATAAAGGTAAGCAAGGAGATTGTGGATGAAAATCATTCTGAAGAAAAAATATATGATGTTGTTGAATCAATGCCATCATTCCCTGGAGGAAACAGAGCAATGATGGCTTGGATTTCAAAGAACCTTTGTTATCCGGCGTCAGCAGCTTTAGAAAATGTTCAAGGCCGCGTAATAGTAAGCTTTGTCGTAGAGCGCGACGGCTCTTTAACCGACATTCATACGGTTCGTTCTGTTGATCCGGCATTGGATCGGGAGGCCGAAAAAGTTGTCAGCAAGATGCCTCGCTGGACTCCAGGGGTTCAGAATGGCCAGCGTGTACGTGTAAGATATAATATACCGGTGACTTTTAGATAATAGTAATAACCGAGAATTACATTGCAGTCATTCAAATACAGTTTAACTTTCATCAGCAAACAACAATCAGAAAAATATTTGATACAGCGGCTAAGTAGATTCTTTTCGACTTAACTCATATTAAGTATGAAAGACAGAAGGCTGTATTAGGTAGCTGAAAAAGGGGCGGAAGCAATTCCACCCCTTTTATATGACGCTTTGTTTGTGATTATTTCACCACTACATTCTTCACCTCCCATGTAGCAGCTGCATTTGCGTTGCTGGTGTAGACAAAGGCAATACGAACCGCGCTCTTGCCTGCAAAAGCCGACAGATCGGCAGTTGCCGTGACAAAGGTCCATGATGCTCCGTCGGGCCATGTGCTTACAGTGACAGGTGTCCACGTCGTTCCGCCGTCAGCCGAGGCCATTACTTTCAGCTCATCAGGTGCCGACTTGAAAAATCTGGCCGTATGCTCAAAGGTAAGCGTGGCCTTGTTGAGTCCCTTCAGGCTGAAGGCTGGAGACACAAGACGGCTCTCGGCGGGCACGTTGGTCTTGTTGATATAGGCCGAAGCCTTCATATAGCCATTCGATGCATCGTGTTTCCATACGTAGGTGAGCGGTGACGGCATAGAAACATTGTCGATGGTGAAGCCTCCGTCGTCACTCTTGAAGGTGGCGTTCAGACCAACTTGTTCCTGGCTGCCGCCTTGTCCGTTGAGGCTAACTATCTTGCTGCCGGCTGTCATCTCAAGAGTCTTGCCGTTGAAGTTGACCAGTGTGCCCAGCACAGTGACCTTGTCGCCCACCTTGATTTGGTCGGCAGAGGTAAACTTATCGCCATTGAGATAGTAGCCACGATATATCTCAAACTGGTTATCAGTCTTTCCGTCGTCTGAGATGTAATAAGTTGCGTTGCCGAAACTTGTGCTCACTTCGCCCATTTCTGAGATGATGCCCGACACATAGACATTCTCTACCTTTCCGCTTGCATCAAGAGCCGATGCTGCCTTGATGGCTGCTGAAACATTATAAGGGTCAGCCTCGGTACCTGTTCCCTTGGGTTCAGCTGCCGGAGTAACAGTTTTTGTGATGCCGTTGATGGAGTAAATCTGCGAGCCTGTGCCTACCTGAGTAGATGTCAGCGTGCCATACACAACCACTTCATCGCCCACCTTGAGCTCGTCTGTGCTCTTAAACTTGGCTCCGTTGTAGGTATAGCCCCTGTAAACCTCAAGCGCTCCGGTGGCTGTTTTGCTGTCGTTAATGTAATAAGTAGCGTTGCCATAGCTTGTGTCAATGCTTACTGACACCACCTTACCCTTAATATATACTGGCTGTGCGGTGAAAGTCTTGTTGCTGATGAGCTGCTGAGCTGCTGCCACGTTGTAGGGGTCGGCCTGCGTTCCGGTGCCGCTGGGAGCAACGGTTTGAGTCTGGTCTGCGCCATTAGGGTCGTTGTAAGGCATTGGCACATCCTCGCAGCTTGTGAGGGTGAGTGCCGCAATGGCAGTAAGTGATAACAATAACTTTTTCATATCTGATCTTTTATTTATTCGTTATTATATATATAATGTGTAGTTATTTGACGGTGATGTTGCGAACTTCCCATGTGGGCGCCGTTGAGGCAGAGCTTACGTAGCGCAAGGCTATGCGTATCTTCTTTCCGGCGTAGCTTGCCAGGCTGGCGTTTCCGGTCACCATGTCCCACTTAGTGTCGGCTGTTGGCACGTTAGAAGGCTTCAGTGCCGTCCATGTAGCGGTAGAAGGCAAGCCTGACTTATAGTTGGTGCTTACCATGATGTTGCAGTTATCGTAGAAGTCGCTGCCCAGGAAGTTGGCTGCCTGAGTGATAACAAGCTGCGGACTAATAGCCTTTGAGAGGTCTATCTCGGGTGAGATGAGCCAGCTCTCGGTCGCATAGTTCTTGCTGTTGAGATAAGCTGAGGCTTTGGCACCGTAGGAAGAGCCGTTCCAAACATACTTCAAAGCCTCGTCTAACTTCACGTCTACGATGCTGAACGAGCCCGTACCGGTATCAAAATTGTCTTCGAATAAGGCAGTGGCGGCGGGCTTTATATCATCCAGCGAGCGGATGATGACCTCCCACTTGTTGTTATACCGTTTCATGATACCTGTAATGTCTACCTTTCCGCTTGGCATCTTGGCATTGGCAAAGTCGGCATACTGGCTGTTGTAAAGCATCACGTTGCTGCCTTGCTCATTAAGATATATCTCTCCCCCATTCAGGGTTGAGTAGTAGGTAGAGTCGATAGAGTTGAACTTGATGCTCACGTTGCGTATCACACCCAGCTTTCCATCGTCTTTGTTGATATCCCATTTGGTGGCTGTAGAGCCGTTTGCAAACTCCTCAGGTTCAGGCACATCGGTCTTGCCCAGCACCTTGAAGTGCTGGTTCCATGTAGCGCGGCTGATGCGTCCCAGCTCGGTTGCGCCGTTGCTGTTGATGGAAGGCACGCCTATGGAAGCCTGCATTCTGTAGTTGCCCACACACAGACCCTTCAGATCTACAAGCACTTCGGTGCCCGGAGGCAATATACTGTACAGACCACCTTGAGCAATAGAGATGATAATGGCGCCTGTTTCGTCTTGCAGGGCCAACTCGTTATAGATGTTGCCCTGTATGTCTGAGCTTGTCACAACGCCTTTTATCTTCACGTCAGTGTCTACCTTGGTGAAGCTGGCGCCGTCGCGGTAGTCTGTAGTGATGTAGGAGTTGAAGTTGTTGCGCAGCTGCGCGATGCTGATGACATTGGTTTCGGCAATCTCGTTATTGCCTACGGGCGTGTTGTCGTAGCCTGCTTCGGCATAGTCGTCGCCCATGCATGAAGCCAGGAGCAGGGGCGTAAGAGCCATTAAGATATATATAATCTTTTTCATGTCGTTGTTGTTAGAATTTATAAGCTATGTTCAACATTCCGTTAATGCCCATTGCATAATACTTCTTGGGGTTGAGCGAGAACCTATAAGCCCTGTAGTTGCGGGTTCCGTCGTTGCGCAGGGTGTAGTCAGAACGGCTCTGCTCGTAGCCACCGCTCACCATCTTCTGGTTGTTAAGAATGTTGTTCACCATCAAGTTGATAGAGAGGCTGCCCTTATGCAGGCGGATGTTGCGGCCTATAGAGCCGTCGAGCATAAAGCCGCCCTTGCCCTCTGCCTGAGCCGGAGCAGGCGCTATGATGCTGTTGCCCTGATTGTCTACGGTGGCTAATGTGCTGCCGTAGCGTGCGCTGGGTGCATAAGAGAGGTATATGCGGTCGTAGTAGGTTCCGCTAAAATCAATGAACCAGCCGCCCTGATGGAAGTCGATGATGGCGCTATAAGCCGAGAGGGGCGTACCACTCTCGTGCATACCTTTATTATATACAACGTCGTCAACATACATAGCGGTGGTAGAATTGAGGTATCTCACATTGGCATTGTTGGTGTTCTTGGCGTTAGAGAGCGTTCCAAGCGTCTTGAAGTTGAGGTAACTGGTCAACTTAAAGTCGAGACCGAGCTCCAATCCGTAGTAGTCCTTGGTCATGTTGGTCATGCTGACATACGAGAAGCTGTTGATATCATCAAAGTAATAGTTCTGCCACTCCGTGCCGTGGGTGAGGTGATTGTAGTAAGCATTGAGGTTGGCATGCAACCAGCTGCCGTTATACTGATAGCTTATCTCGCTTGAGAAGAGGCGCTCGTTGCGCAGGTTGGTAACAAAGTCGTTGTTCATCTCGGGCGAAGCGAAAGCCGTGCTGGCCTGTGGCGCGCGATGTTCATAACCCAAACCGAGTGAGAGAGCGTTGCCTCCGCCAATGGTCCATATCACGTTGCCCTTCATGCCGCTGGAGAAGAACTCCGCATGGCGGCTCTTTCCGAATGAGTTGTTGGCGAACATGCCGTTCAGCATGTGCCCGTAGCGATACATATTGTCATAGTTCAGACGTCCGGCCAAGGTGTAGCGTATGCTTCCCACCGTCTCGGTATAGTTGGCCCATAGGCCTGCCTTGCGCACGTTGATGTTGTAGTCGTAGCCGAACTTATCGCCTTCGTACACCAGCTTGCCTTTGCCCAGTGTCCCCTGAGTGTTCAGGTCATACTGCACTCTGGGGTCGTTTTCAGCATAAGTGCCCAAGGCATAGGTGTTGATGTTATGAAACGACTTGGCTCCCAGCAAGTCTTCCATGGTCTGGTAATGATGTCCCAGGTTCTGTCCCAGCACGAAGCCGGCATTCAGTACCTGCTTCTTGCCCAGATAACTAGTAAGGGTGGATGACATCAAAGCCATCATATTGTTGTTGTGCTTAGCCTGCACATAGTATAGAGCATCCTGCCCTGCGGCTGCTGCCTGGCGGTTGGCATAATAGAGTCTGTCCCAGTCTATCTGTCTGTTATACTTATTCTGCCACCACAGAGTTGCCGTGTTCCAATCACTCAGCGCCTGGTCAGAACGGTAGCGCGTGTCAGTTGCGTCCCACACGTCATAATAACTGCTTGGCAAGTTCTTCCAGTAGTCTGGCTGAGGGTTGTCGGTGTTGTTATAATTGAGCTTGGTACTCTTGTAGATAGAGTATTTTGTGAAGAGGCTCGTGGTGAGTTTGTTGTTCTTGTTGATGTCCCAGTCCCATGTCAGAATGGCACTCGGAGCAAAATCGTTCACCACGCGCGAGTTGCGCTTGTGGCCGTTCTGATAGCCCCAATAGGGGTTATACTGATAGTCATTTGCCAGCCAGTAAGCCTCATCAGTAGATGCTCCCTGCGTAGAACGCTCGGTGGGGTTGCCCCAGGTAGAGAGGCTCAGAGAGTGACCGTTGCGCCATTTCTTCTGAACAGCGAAGTAATAAGACAGCGCGTTGTAGAATGTTCCCTCTACATATCCGCGGTTGGCCCACCTGTAAGTGAGGTTGGCCGCCACGGCCCAGCCTTTGCTGTTGAAGCCGGAGGCATAGGTATACATGCCCCTGAGTGTATAGTTGCGGTTGGCCGCGCTCAAGGTGAGCCTGTTGCCTGCCGCCATAGAGCCGGCCCTGAAGTCATAGTTGTTGCTTCCGGCCATGCCCGTCATGGAGAAGTTGTTGGCCTCGAAAGGCAACGAGAAGTCTACATTGCGCGTCTGCTGGTTCAGTCCGCCCACCATAGAGTAGCGGAACTGGCCCGTCTCCATGTCGTTCATGGCAGCTCCGTTGATGTAGACATCGTTATACTTCTGATTGAGTGCCCTGTAACGGAAGCGCATGGGAGAATAAAGGTAACCCACTTCCGAAGCATAGACATTGCTGTTTGAGTTTAGAATAGTGATGTTTTCACTCACGTCGTTATCCTCTCCCAGCTGTGCTTCTGTAAATGTGAAAGCCGACTCATCCAACATATTGGCAGTCTGCTCTTTGTCTTTCTGCGTTGTTGCGCCGTTCTGCGCAAAAGCCAAAGATGATGAGCAAAGGGCTATCACTACAAGTTTCAGCTTTTTCTGCATAATAATAGAAAATGTATTAAGAAAATATATAGTTGCAAAGTAACGAACTTTTTTTTAATAAAGAAAACTTTTTTAGATTAATTTTCAGTGAAAAAGAATGTTATTTAGAATATATTAGCGATATTTGCATCCAGAAAAAGCAACGTAAAAGTGCTCATCTCACTTGATTACACAACAAAATCGTCATAACAAAATGAAAAAACAACTATTCGTCTTACTGGCTCTTGTCCTTGTAAGCCTCACTGTGTCAGCCCAAAAACGATTCTCCGTCTATGCCATTGGCTTCTATAATCTGGAGAATTTATTTGATTACACGCATGATGAGGGCAAGAACGACTATGAGTTTCTGCCCGAAGGAAGCTACAAATGGAACGCGATGAAGTATGAGCACAAGCTGGCCAATATGTCGAGGGTGCTGTCTGAGATGGGCACCGACGTGCTGCCCAACGTGGGATGTGCGGCTATCGGCGTGAGCGAAGTGGAGAACGACCACGTGCTCACCGACCTTGTCAACCAGCCTTCGCTGCAGAAGAGGGGCTTCAAGTTCTGCCACATAGAGGGCCCGGACCGCCGCGGCGTAGACTGTGCGCTGCTGTATAACCCCAAGCTCTTCACCGTAAAGAGCGTCAAGCTGGTGCCTTACGTGCCCGAGCTGGCCAAGGACAGCCTCTTCCGCACGCGCGGTTTCCTCACTGTGAACGGCTCGCTGGCCAACGAGAAGCTAACCATCATTGTGTGCCACTGGCCCAGCCGCTTCAACGGTTCGCCCTATCGTGAGGCTGCCGGAAAGCAAGTAAGGGCGCTGAAAGACTCCTTGCAGCGCGAAGACCCCACCATGAAGGTCCTCGTGATGGGCGATATGAACGACGATCCTACCAGCAAGAGCATAAGCGAAGGGCTGTCGGCCAAGGGCGACATCAACAAGGTGGGCCCGCAAGACATGTATAATCCATGGTACAACCTGCTTGTCAAGGAGGGCACGGGAACGTTACGTTATAACGGATCATGGAATCTGTTTGACCAAATCATACTGACACCCAACTTGTTAGAGCATAAAGACGGCAACAATCCCGGCTCGCTGACATTCTGGAAGAATCAGATTTTCCGTCGCGACTATCTCTTCCAGGAGAGCGGAAAGTATCGTGGCGAGCCCAAGCGCACCACGGCCGGAGGCGTGTGGCTGGATGGTTACAGCGACCACCTGCCCGTTGTTGTTTATCTGAAAAAGGCAGTAGACTAAGCCATGAGCCCTGACAGAGTGAATCAGAAAGCAGCGGCCACGCGCGGCAAGAACGATACGCACCCGATAGAGGTGCATCCCTTCGAGCCCTTTCTGCCCGCCAACGCGCGGCTGCTGATGCTGGGCACCTTCCCGCCATCGCCCAAGAGATGGTGCATGCCATGGTATTATCCCAACTTTCAGAACGACATGTGGCGCATCTTCGGCCTGTGCTTCTTCGGCGATAAGAACCACTTTGTGTTGCCCGATGAGCGAAAGTTCGACCTGCCGGCCATACAGCTGTTTCTCAAAGAAAAAGGTGTGGCCATCTTCGACACGGCATTGCGCATACGCCGCACTACGGGAAGCGCTTCAGACAAAGACTTGGAGATAGTGACGCAAGCCGACATCGACGGTATGCTGACAGCCTTGCCACAGTGCAAAGCCGTGCTGGCTGCCGGACAGCTGGCCACCTCTGTGCTGAAGAAACACTTCAACATCACCGGCAATCAACGCATGGGCAGCCATGTGGAATTTGCCTTTCAAGGCCGGCAGCTGAGCCTTTATCGCGAGCCAAGCTCGTCGCGCGCCTACCCGATGAGGGTGGAAAGCAAGGCCGAATACTACAGGCAGATGTTCAGCGACTTAGGTATGCTCTGACAAAAGCATGCTTTTTGCAACGCAAAAGTGCCTGTTTTGGCTTGCCAAAGTGCCTATTTCGCAACGCAAAAAGGCCTGTCTTGGAAATCCAAACGAAACGATAACTCTTTTTAGCACAATAATCAATGAATCAGAAAACAACTATCATAGGCATCGCCGGGGGCACCGGCTCGGGCAAAACCACCGTAGTGAAGAAGATTGTTGAGGCCCTGCCGCCCCATTATGTGGCCGTAGTGCCGCTCGATTCTTATTACAACGACACCACCGGCATGACCGACGAAGAGCGCAAGGCCATCAACTTCGACCACCCCGACGCCTTCGACTGGAAGCTGCTCATACGCCACGTAACCGACCTGAGACGAGGCATCGCCGTGGAGCAACCCACCTACAGCTACATACTTTCCAACCGCCTGCCGGAAACTATACACATTGAGCCCAAGCCCGTCATCATCATCGAGGGCATCATGACGCTCATCAACAAGCGCCTGCGCGACATGATGGACTTGAAAATCTTCGTAGACTGCGACTCCGACGAGCGCCTCATACGCAACATCCAGCGCGACACCATAGACCGAGGCCGCACCGTGTCGATGGTGGTAGAGAGATACCTGAACGTGCTCAAGCCCATGCACGAGCAGTTTATAGAGCCCACCAAGCGCTATGCCGACCTGATTATACCACAAGGAGGCGAGAACATCAAGGGCATCGGCATACTGTGCAAATACATCGAAGGACTGGTGCCGCACGACAAATAACCTAAGCGCCGTGGGCAAACCGTTGCCGGATAGGTTAATTAACGTTAAGCACATCTTAAAAAGCCCGTCCGATAATCGGCATGTGCATCATATTTTGTAACTTTGCATCCGATTTATGCCGTTTAGGCTAGTATAAGTGCATGCCAAGGGCGTGCCGCCTGGCGGTAAAACCCGTTTTACAATCATAAAATAATGTACGCAATTGTAGAAATTAACGGTCAACAGTTCAAGGCAGAGGAGGGCAAGAAGCTCTTCGTTAATCACATGCGTGATGCAAAAGAGGGCCAGTCTGTTGAGTTTGACAAAGTGCTGCTCGTAGACAAAGACGGAGCAGTGACCGTAGGCGCACCTACAGTAGAGGGCGCTAAAGTAGTGGCAGAGGTAACCAATCCCCTCGTAAAAGGTGATAAGGTTATCGTTTTCAAGATGAAGCGTCGCAAGGACTACCGCAAGAAGCAGGGCCATCGCACACACTTCACACAAGTAACAATCAAATCAATTAACGCTTAAAACAGGAGGAATTAGAAATGGCACATAAGAAAGGTGTAGGTAGTTCTAAGAACGGACGTGAGTCAGCTTCAAAGCGTTTAGGCGTTAAAATCTGGGGCGGACAGAAAATCGTAGCCGGCAACATCATCGTTCGCCAGCGTGGCAATCAGCACTTCCCAGGCGCAAACGTTGCTCAGGGCAAAGACGATACGCTCTATGCTCTTACCGACGGCATTGTTTACTTCCACAAAGGCAAGTACAACAAGAGCAAGGTTTCTGTGCTTTCTGAAGAGGAGTACGCCCAGAAAACCGCTAAGCCTGAAGCTTAAGGCTCATTAATAAACAAAACTATTCCAAACAAACCATATAAGCCTGTCTCCCAACACGGAGGCAGGCTTTTGGCGTTTTAGGCAAAAAAGGTCGAACGTTTTTGCGGTATTGCGGTTTTTTTTATTAACTTTGCTCTCAGAAAATTACAAATTAAATTTTACTTAGATTATGCTTACATTAAAGCTTATCAGTGAAGAGACTGAACGCGTGGTGAAAGGTTTGGAGAAGAAACACTTTCAGGGTGCGCGCGAAGCTGTAGAAAAAGTATTGGAATATGACAAACTACGCCGCGAGGCTCAGCAGAAGCTCGATGCCAACAAGCAGCAGCAAAAGCAGCTGTCTGCCCAAATTGGCGGCCTGATGAAGCAAGGCAAGAAAGACGAAGCCGAGGGCATCAAAGCACAGGTAGCCGAGCTGAAGTCGGCCGACAAGGCTGTTCAGGAGATAATGGACAAAGCCCAGAAGGACATGACAGATGTTTTGCTCACCATACCTAACATTCCTAACGAGGACGTTCCAGAAGGCAAGGACGCCAACGACAACGTTGTGGTGAAGGAAGGCGGCGTAAAACCCGACCTGCCTGCCGACGCTGTGTGCCATTGGGATATATGCAAGAAGTTCAACCTGGTTGATTTCGATCTCGGCGTAAAAGTTACGGGAGCCGGATTTCCCATCTATATAGGCAAGATGGCACGCTTTCAGCGCGCTCTGGAGGCCTTCTTCCTTGAGGAGGCACGCAAGAGCGGCTATCTGGAGGTGCAGCCGCCCTATCTCGTAAACCAGGCATCGGGTCTGGGTACGGGTCAGTTGCCTGACAAAGAGGGCCAGATGTATCATGCCAACCTCGACGACCTCTACCTCATTCCTACGGCAGAGGTGCCCGTTACCAATATCTTCCGCGATGTGATACTCGATGAGGCTGACCTGCCCATCAAGCGTTGCGCCTACTCAGCTTGCTTCCGTCGCGAGGCCGGCAGCTATGGCAAAGACGTGAGGGGGCTCAACCGCCTGCATCAGTTTGACAAGGTAGAGTTGGTGCGCATCGACACTCCGCAGCACTCTTACGAGAGTCTGAAGGAGATGCTCAACCATGTAGAGGGCCTTTGCCAAAAGCTTGAGCTTCCTTACCACATCCTCAGGCTCTGCGGAGGCGATATGAGCTTCACATCATCTATATGCTATGACTTTGAAGTATGGAGCGCCGCACAGAAGCGTTGGCTTGAAGTGTCGTCGGTTTCTAACTTCGAGAGCTACCAGGCCAACCGCCTGCACTGCCGCTATCGCCACACAGGCGACAAGAAGATAGAGCTATGCCACACGCTCAACGGCTCTGCACTGGCTCTGCCCCGCATCGTTGCCGCCATACTGGAGAACAACCAGACACCTGACGGAGTGAGAGTGCCGAAGGCATTGGTGCCTTATTGTGGCTTCGAGATGCTCGATGGCAATAACTTCTAGACGGATGTCACTGCCCGAACCACCTGACAGGGTGCGGGCAGTGACAACCTTTAATACATCTATACCATACTAAAGCCGGTGCAAGGACATGCCCTTGGAGCGAGCTGAATAACCTTTACTAAATACTGAAACATGTACAAAATCCTAAACAAGCAACAATTTTCTGAAAAAGTATACTGCATTGAGGTGGAAGCTCCGCTCATTGCAAAAAGCTGCAAGCCAGGCAACTTCATCATCATACGTGTAGACGAGCGCAGCGAGCGGGTGCCTTACACCATAGCCAAGCACGATGCTGAACGCGGCACACTCACCCTCGTGGTGCAGGAGGTGGGACTCTCGTCTACCAAGCTGTGCAGGCTGAACCCCGGCGACAGCGTACATGATATTGTAGGGCCGTTGGGCAATGCCTCGCGCATAGAGAAGTATGGCACCGTGGTGTGCGCCGGAGGAGGCATAGGCATAGCTGCCATACTGCCCATTCTCACGGCTCTTCACCAGGCAGGCAACCGTGTGGTGTCTGTTTTGGCAGGACGGACGAAGGACTTGGTCATCATGATAGACGATGTGAAAGCCAACTCTGACGAGGTGGTTATCATGACAGACGATGGCTCGCTGGGCGAAAAGGGCATGGTGACAGCCGGCGTTGAGAAAGTGATAAAACGCGAGCATGTAGACAAGGTGCTGGCTATCGGACCTCCCATCATGATGAAGTTCACCTCTTTGCTGGCCAAGAAATATGGCATTCCTAATGATGTCAGCCTGAATACCATCATGGTAGACGGCACCGGCATGTGTGGAGCGTGCCGCCTGACAATAGGTGGCAAGACGCGCTTCGTGTGCATCGACGGACCGGAATTTAATGGTGACGAGGTGGACTGGGACGAGATGTTCAAGCGCATGGGCACCTTCAAGCGCGTGGAGAAAGACGAGATGGAGCATTACGTCGAGCATGTGGGCAACGTGCAGAAGCCTTCTGCTGAGCCCCAAAGCACGTCGGCGCCAGCAGCAGAGACCTGTCAGACCGTCCAGCCAGACGACCTTACACACCGCGATGCCCCATGGCGTGTCGCTCTGCGCAAGGCTATGAAACCCAAGGACCGCATGGCCATAGAGCGAGTGGTGATGCCTGAGCTAGACGCGGAGTATCGTTCACACTCGCGTCTGGAAGAGGTGAACCAAGGATTGACCCCTGAGATGGCCGTCAGAGAGGCCCACCGCTGCCTGGACTGTGCCAAGCCCACCTGCATGGAAGGCTGCCCCGTGAGCATCAACATACCCTCGTTTGTGAAGAACATAGAGCGAGGCAACTTCCTCGGAGCAGCCAAAGTGCTCAAGATGACGTCTGCCCTGCCCGCTGTGTGCGGCCGCGTCTGCCCGCAGGAAAAACAATGCGAGAGCAAGTGCATACACCTGAAGATGAACGAGCCGGCCGTGGCAATAGGCTATCTGGAGCGTTTTGCTGCCGACTATGAGCGCGAGAGCGGCAAGGCCGAGCTGCCGGAGATGGCGCCGGGCAATGGCATAAAGATAGCCGTTGTGGGGTCAGGACCCTCCGGACTGAGCTTTGCCGGCGACATGGTGCGCCAAGGTTTCGAGGTGTATGTGTTTGAGGCCCTGCATGAGATAGGCGGCGTGCTGAAGTATGGCATACCAGAGTTCAGACTGCCTAACCGCATCGTGGATTATGAGATAGACAATCTCAGACGCGCGGGCGTGCACTTCCAGACCGACACCATCATCGGAAAGACCATCACCATAGACGAGCTCGAAGCTCGGGGATTCAAGGGCATCTTCGTAGGTTCGGGTGCCGGACTGCCCAACTTCATGGGCATACCGGGCGAAAACGCCATTAACATACTATCCAGCAATGAATATCTCACCCGTGTAAACCTCATGGACGCGGCTAACCCAGACACTGACACACCTATTAATATAGGCAAGCATGTGCTTGTAGTGGGCGGTGGCAACACGGCTATGGACTCTTGCCGTACGGCACGCAGGCTCGGAGCAGAGGTGACGCTGGTTTACCGCCGGTCGGAAAAGGAGATGCCGGCAAGACTGGAAGAGGTGAAGCATGCCAAGGAAGAGGGCATACGATTCCTCACCCTGCACAATCCCAAGGAATATCTTGTTGACGAAGAGGGGCGCGTGAAGGGGGCCGTACTGGATGTGATGCGCCTCGGCGAGCCCGACCAGAGTGGCCGACGTCGTCCCGAAGTGACAGGCGAAACGGTTGAAGTGCCCTGCGACCAGGTCATCGTGGCTATTGGCGTGAGCCCCAACCCCTTGGTACCCAAGAGCGTTGCGGGGCTTGAGCTGGGCCGTAAGAACACCATCATGGTGAACGACGACATGCAAAGCTCGCGCCCCGACCTCTATGCAGGCGGCGATATAGTGCGCGGCGGAGCCACCGTCATACTGGCCATGGGCGACGGAAGGCGAGCTGCTGCCAACATGAGCAAGAAGTTGCTGCAGCGATAGCCCTCATAGCCTGAGGCGGAACATACGCCATGACATGACGCCCCAGCCTTTTCTTGAAGTATAAGCCTAAAGAAGGATACACACAGAGTGCCCTCTCAGCGAGCAAAACTACTTGCGAAAATTGCAGAACGATATAGGAGATAAGAGTTTCGTGATGAACTCTTATCTCCTCTTTTTCTATCTTGTCTTGAGCATAACGGCTCTTTCCTTGTTATTCTAAAAAGGGTCGCATCCGTTCTAGCGCAACTCGTCATGTGCCTATCTGCACGCACCCTTATGACGGTAAAGCCGTGCTTCAACCCGTGCCACATGCTCATACGAGAAAGAACCAGCAGACCCAGAATTTAGTAAAACCGCCGTTTTCGTTGTCAATATGCGAACTATATTTGTTTATTCCATAAAATTCCGTTTACTTTGCACCGGAAATCATTTTACCGACAGATGACTACAATACTCACCATAACAGGTTCTGACGGCACAGGGGGCTCTGGCATACAGGCAGACATCAAGACCATAACGGCCTTGGGAGGTTATGCCGTGTCGGCCATCACCACCATAACCACTCAGAACACGCTGGGTATTCAGGACTTCTTCGATCTTCCTTCGGCTACGGTAGGTGAGCAGATAGACGCCATCATGAACGATATGCAGCCCACAATAGTAAAGGTGGGCATGCTGCACACAACCGACACCGTTGCTGTTGTGGTGGATGCCTTGTCACGTTATCGCCCTCAATTTGTGATTTACGACCCCATTGTGACAGCCAGCAACGGCGACAGACTGATGACAGACGACATCATCTCACAGATAAGGTGCAGGTTGCTGCCCTTGTGCTCGCTCATCGTGTTGCGTGACGAACATGTGAGAAGCGCGCTCAAATTAGGCGAATCGGATAAGGAACGTGCCGTAATGGTTACCGACTTGGCACATCATGGCTTTGCAAACGGGTTTTCGTCGGCTGTAGCCGTATATCTTTCGCAGGGTGAGGCTATGGAAGAGGCCATTGCCAAGGCCCGTGAGTATGTGCGCACAGTGATTTCACGGAGCATGAACCTGCAAAGCAGGAGCAGTCAGCTCTACGACGATTTTCTGGAGATAGTGCGCAGCCACTGCCGCACCAACCGCGATGTGGCATTTTATGCCGACTGCCTGAACGTGTCGGCACGCTATCTGGCACAGGTAACCCACCGCATTTGCGGTCTCACGCCCAAACGCATCATCGACCAGAACATAATAGACAGCATCAGGCGCGAGCTCTCTACAACACGCCGTAATATTCAGGAAATAGCTTACGACATGGGCTTTGCCACGCAGGCACAGTTCTCAAAGTTTTTTAAAAAGGAAACGGGCATCTCGCCGTCAGCCTTCAGGGCAGGCCATAAGAATGGTGTTCAGGACAGAGAATAAATATCGTTGAAGTAAGAAAGAACTTAATTATAACAATAAATATGACAACAGAAAGACAAGAATTGAACCGCAATTTGGCACAGATGCTCAAAGGCGGTGTTATCATGGACGTCACTACGCCCGAACAGGCAAAGATAGCTGAGGCAGCTGGTGCTTGCGCCGTTATGGCTCTTGAGCGCATTCCGGCCGACATACGTGCGGCAGGCGGAGTGTCGAGAATGAGTGACCCAAAGATGATTAAAGGCATTCAGGCCGCTGTCACCATACCCGTTATGGCCAAATGCCGCATCGGACACATCGCTGAAGCACAGATACTACAGGCCATCAACATTGATTATATAGACGAGAGTGAGGTGCTTTCACCAGCCGATGATGTATATCATATAGACAAGACCAAGTTCGACGTGCCCTTCGTATGCGGCGCACGCAATCTGAGCGAGGCTCTCAGGCGCATTGCCGAAGGGGCTACCATGATCAGGACAAAGGGCGAGCCAGGCACAGGTGATGTGGTTCAGGCCGTGAGCCACATGAGACTGATGCAGAGTCAGATACGCGATTTGGTGAGCAAGCGCGAAGACGAGCTCTTTGAGGCCGCCAAAACGCTTCAGGCTCCTTACGACTTGGTGAAGTATGTACATGACAACGGCAAACTGCCCGTGGTGAACTTTGCTGCCGGTGGCGTGGCTACTCCTGCTGATGCTGCCCTGATGATGCAGCTGGGAGCCGAGGGCGTGTTTGTTGGCTCCGGCATCTTCAAGAGTGGCAATCCCGCTAAGCGCGCTGCTGCTATCGTGCAGGCCGTGACCAACTACAACGACCCCAAAAAGCTGGCCGAACTATCAGAAGACTTAGGCGAGGCCATGGTGGGCATCAACGAAGACGAGATAAAGGTGCTAATGGCTGAGAGAGGCAAATGAGAATAGCTGTACTGGCTCTGCAAGGAGCGTTTCTAGAACATGAGAAGATGCTGGGCCGGCTGGGCGTAGACTTCTTCGAAGTGCGCCAGAAAGCTGACTGGGACGTGGCTAAAGACGGGCTCATCATACCCGGAGGCGAAAGCACTACGCAAGGCAAGCTGCTCAACGACCTGCAACTCATGCCTCTCGTGCGCGATGACATACAGAAAGGTCTGCCTGTCTTCGGCACATGCGCCGGGCTTATTTTGCTGGCCAAGCACATTCAGGGCACCAGCAAGGCTGCCAAAGCTCTTTACAACATAGGCACTATGGACATCACCGCACAGCGCAATGCCTATGGCAGACAACTGGGCAGCTTTGCCACTGAAGCTTCTTTGCAGGGCATAAAAGATCCTGTCAAGATGGTGTTTATCCGTGCGCCCTATATCACTGAGGTGGGCAAGAACGTGCAGGTGTTGGCAAAAGTAGGTGGCAATATCGTGGCAGCACGCCAAGGGTGCCAGCTTGTGACAGCCTTCCATCCTGAACTGACCACAGACCTTAGCGTGCACAGATATTTCATTGAGCAGGTGGTAAGGCGTCAGAACGCTTGACGCACAGCGAGGCGGACAAAGAAAATGAGGGACAGCTACGCCACCAGCAGGCAGATCCCCCCCCCGCAAGGTAGCTCACGCGAGGATCATCTGCCAACAATGAAAGGAGATGGTCCCAGAATAGAACATTCGGCTACGCACATAGCTCGATTTAGTATATATATAATGTAGGGTGAGAACTTCTCTAGCTGTTCTCACCCTGCATGTTTTTATTTTCAATAAGGTTTAATTCTCATTCTCCAGCACCTGGTTACCCACTCATCAGGGCGACTACTCACCAAAATATAGTAACAAGCCCATCATATTCAGATGATTCCCGACTTCGTATTCGCTTGATATTCTTCGTTCTTATAGACGTAAGTTAAGCACACGCAATGTGCGCCAAGCAACATGTCTATGCCATACCCTACAACATGCAAAAAGGTACGCCCCATGCAGAGCACACCCTCCGTGGCCGTCGGCAAGCGAAGTAATTTATTATCGGCGAACCCATCATAGCAGCATCCTCACAAGATGAAGAATGATTTTATAGGCCTATAAACTCACGGAAAATATTCACAGCGCAAAAAAACAGATATGAAGAGAGCATCCCCAACAGCTGATAAGCATCAGCCCGCACCAATAGAGGGGACTTTTAAAAAAAAAGCTGCACCGACAAAATACGTGCCGGCACAGCTCTTACGGATTGTTTTATAAATATATTATGCTAGAAAGTTCATAATAATGGCTTAGTTGTTCTCCAACGGAACAGCGAAGTAAGACTTCTTGCCGGTTGGATAGATGCCTTGGATATAAAGCACGGGATCCTTGCTGGTAGAGGCTTTCTTAACCACCTTCTGCAAGTCATCTATCGTGTTCATATTCTCATCGTTCACCTTCTGGATGATGAAACCGCGAGAAATGCCGGCATCCTTCATAGCACCGTTGTTCACCTTGAGCACCTCAAGACCATAGCTGATGCTGAGCTGCTTCTTCATGCTCTCAGTAACAGGGCGGAACTGTCCGCCAAGCACGTCGATGTCTGCCTGCTCTATAGGTTTGGTGTTGCCTTGAGCGTTCTTCAGAGTGATGGTCTTGGTAATCTCCTTCTTGTCGCGCATATAGGTTATCGAAGCCTTGTCGCCTGGGCGCTTAGCGTTGATAGCTTGTTGCAACTCCGACATCTTGTTGACTGGCTTGCCGTCTATCTTCACGATGACATCACCCTTCTTCAGTCCGGCAGCTGCTCCATTGCCATCCTCATCTACAGAATTGATGTAAACACCATCATTTGTGCCGAGGTTAACGTCCTTGCCCTGATCTTTCTGACTGTTGATGTAGTTGATGACATCCTGTCCGGTAACGCTCAGCATGACGCGCTGCACACTGCCATACTTCTTGATATCGTCAACCACCTTGGTCATAATAGTCGTAGGAATGGCAAAACCATAGCCGGCATAAGAACCTGTCTGTGAATAGAGCATGGCATTGATGCCCACCAATTCGCCACGAGTGTTGACAAGTGCGCCACCAGAGTTACCGGGGTTGATGACGGCGTCGGTCTGTATGAAGCTTTCAATGCCGTTAGGTGTGGCTCCCAAGCCACGAGCCTTGGCACTCACAATGCCCGCCGTGACGGTTGAGTTGAGGTTATAGGGATTTCCAACGGCAAGCACCCACTCGCCCACTTTCAGATCATCAGAATTGCCGATGGGCAGTGTGGGCAGGTTCTTGGCATTCACCTTGATAAGGGCCAAGTCGGTTTGCTTGTCTGTTCCAATGATTCTGGCAGAGAACTCACGGTTGTCGTTCAGCGTCACAGTGAGTTCATCGGCTCCATCCACCACGTGATTATTGGTCACGATGTAACCATCAGATGATATGATGACACCTGAGCCTGTAGCCTCTCTCTTAGGTGTCTGTACCTGTTGCTTGCGCGAACCGCCATTGCCTGGGTTGCCGAAGAAGCCGAAGGGATCGAAGAAGTCGCCCCAAGGATCTTCCTGCACATCAACAGTTTTCACCTTTGAATTCTGTACATATTTAATATGCACCACAGCGGGTAAGGCCTTTTCGGCCGCATAAGTCAAATCAACAGGCTGACCGGGAGTGTTAACCTGAGTCTGCGCGGCATTCACGTTGAGGAATGCTCCGGCTGACATGGTAAGCGCAAGAACACATGCGCCACCCATAAGATACTTTGATAGATTTTTCATACTCTTTTTATCTTATCATTAAATATTTTTCTTTACTTGCCCAATGTGCTGAAAACACGTTGGCTTTCTTCGTTTTTGCACATGCAAATATAAAGGCAAAATATGTAAAAGTGCCATTTTGTCTTATAGTTTTATTCCCTTTTAACAGTCTAAATTAACTTTTTAAACAATCTAAAGCCAAAGCTAGCAGCAATTTACATTCATTTACCTACCTAGAGATAAGCCAATAGATGACAGACCGAACTTGGGGCGGCAGACCGAACTGCCATCTGACATTGGGAGGCTGAAAGGCATATCAGAACATAAACTAGCTTCACAGGCTGATGTTGTGGCTTCCTCAACATCTTTTATGAGACATCCTACACGCAAAAGGCCTACATCCGGCCGAGAATACGCCACAGTAGAGAATGAGGCAAGGACAGAAATGTAAAAAAACACTAACAACAAAACACTTTCCATATTTATTTATTATCTTTGCAAACGAATGCAGTGCTCTGGTACTGTCGCTTGCCACTACACGTGGCAAGAGGAAAGTCCGGGCAGCATAGGGTATCCTGCTTCCGAAAATAGAAGCTATTGGCAACAGTAGGTACAAGCAGAAGAGAATGACCACCGTTGATACCAGCCTCAGTAACAACTGAAGCCGGGTCGCGGCAAGGGTGAGAAGGTGGTGTAAGAGACCACCAGCGGGCGGGTGACCGTCTGGCTGTGCTGACCAGGAGCTGCAAGTTCATGTAAACCATCGGCTGAGGGTTGCCCGCCCGAACGACACAAAAGTCTCTGATGGAGGGTAGAATGCTTGAGCTGGGGGGTGACCCTCAGACTAGATAAATGACAGACACTGCTGTATTATCGAGAGATGACAGCAGGACAGAACCCGGCTTACAGGGGCACTGCTTTCAATTTTCTTAAACAACGCTTCTTATGAAAGACTTACAAGAATATGCCACTGTCATTGATGACTTTCAGCATCAGATAGAGGCGAAAATAAGGAACCATCACACAGAAGAGGGGTTCCCGCAATTCAACGACTTTCAGACTACCCAGCAAGAGCTGGACGACTATCTCTTTGACCATCAGGCTGCTCTGGACAGCGAGGGTACAGAGAAGACACGCTACACCGTAGCTGGTATTCTGTTGGTGCTGCCCATCATCGTCATTTCTGCTTTCCCAGACGGCAGTCTGCCCGTTTCGGGCGTTATGAGCGTGCTCTTTGCCGTAGGCATAGGCTGCGTGCTCTTCGCCATCTATCGCGTCATCTTGAAGATGGTGGTACGCAACGGCGTAAGGAAGGCTGGACTTAACTATCCTAATGCAAGGGACTACGTAGAAGCTGTAAGAAAATTCAATATAACCAAATAAAAGAAATGGAACTACCCGATCTGCAAAAATATAAGGATATCTTCACCGACCAACGGTTCACGGAGAAAATATCAAGAATAGCCAAACGTGCGGGGGCTAAGTTGGTGTATGCTGCGCTGATACTCTATTACACCCTCAAAAGCGACAAAGTGTCAATAAAAGACAAGGCCATCATACTTGGCGCACTGGGCTATCTTATCAGTCCATTAGACGTAGTGCCCGATGCCATTCCCATCGCAGGACTGTCTGACGACCTTGCTGTGCTCATCTATGTGCTGCATAAAGTGTGGGGAGAGGTTTCTGAAGACGTGAAACAAAAGGCTAAGGACAAACTTTATACGTGGTTTGACGAGGACGAGCTGCAAGGAGCCGAGAACCTTTTCCAGGACGATCCCTCAGACAATCCCGTCTGAGCCTTTACTTATCAGATTTTAACAACAAGTAAATCGAGTAAGAGGTAAACACTATCATAGTTTCAGACCTGTACAATGGTAAAACGCCCCACTTATATCCGTAATACTTTCAGGAAGTTTTACTGTTGCAAGGCTTGAGCAGTCTGCAAAGCAAAGTGCTCCTAACTTTGTCACGGAGTTCGGGATGGTGATGCTGGTAAGGCTCTCGAACCGCTGAAACAAGATTCTCCTAGCGAAGTCACACGATAAGCAACTCTTTCACCGTAATGCTTGGGGATGGTAATTTCTGTCATGTTTTTGTAATTACCATAGGTAGCCACCATAGCCGTACTGTCATCTGTGTTGACGACATAGCGTATGTTGTCCACCACTTAATACAGCGTGCTGGCCTTGGCCGCCGACACCAACATCAGCAGTATCAGGGAGAGGATAATGCGTAAATGTATTGTCATAATCATCTATACTTTTGTGGGCTAAACTTATAAAATAATATACGAAAATCGTTTCATCTTGGCATCGGCTGCCAGTTTATTGTATAGGTGCCATCAATCTGGAAGTTAGGATGTTTTTTGGCCACGCTGACACCGTTCTGCCACCACATGTTGCGGTTCTGCGGTTGTAAGACAGTTCTTCCGTCCTTGAGCGAGAGATTTGCATAACCCACATTGGGATTTGTAAGATAGCTCTGATAAGAAGGTTCGTTGGTCACCATCTTGCCTTACACGCATTTAGCCGAGTGACAAATATAGCCCGAGCCAACTGCTGCAAGACGGAACGCAGCGATATTTCATTTACCAAGAGGAAGAGCCGTCCCACCACTTTCAACCAAACACAACATCAAAGGCTGAATTGCAAACGTGTTGTAATAACCGACACCGCCAAACGTTGGTTTAGGCTATCAGCGATGTTTACGTAACAAAGGTAGTAAAAATAAGTATGACCTGCAACCCCCAGGTAAAAAGGTTAACATAATAAAATTGTCATTGTTGTATAGCTTGACAGGGTACAAAAATGATTGGAGTGAACTCTAACCAACAGCATAAAATATAAAAAACAGCGCACCTAATCCGTTGTTTTGAAGGCTTAATAATGCGAGAAAAGAAGACGAGCCCACTCTAAGATAAGGGACATGGTGTAAACAACAACACCAATTATTTAAAACCGTAAAGACAAAGTATCAGCATCGGCATTCCATTCATTAGACATGCTTCAGGCATCAATCAATAAGAAACTGAAAAACTGAAAAAGAAGAGAGAAAGAAAAAGCAACAGGGTGAAAAACCTATAGGTTATGACAAAGTAT